>Ga0193953_1000261_pt1 | contig 29781 bp, 15 predicted proteins | sample BB_4_MG_FD_140325 | JGI IMG/M metagenome (GOLD analysis project Ga0193953, IMG submission 140325) | Microbial mat bacterial communities from the Broadkill River, Lewes, Delaware, United States - BB_4_MG | ecosystem: Environmental > Aquatic > Freshwater > River > Microbial mats | place: USA...
CTCCCTGAGCAAAAATAACGTTTGGTAGCATAAGACATACCACCAACATTTAGAACATAAATGTACTTGTCCTTTTCATGATTACTTTTGTTAATGTTAATATAAAATACTATTGCTTGTTAGCAATAAAAAAATATCACCCAATATGCATAAAAGGTACTTCAAATCATATCTGTTTGGCGCCAGATACGACATATTCATTCCACATAATATTGGTATTGTTGCATTAAGTAATATGAGAGGATTGGAAATATTTGCTACTATTTCAAGGGACAAATATACAAAACGATGTTAATTTTTCAAAAAAACAGTTAATCTTTTTAGTAGAGCAATCGAATTAAAAATCGCTACGCATGCTATCACACGTAGCGATTAAAACCTATTTAAAAGAGCTCTATGTTATCGATAACACAGTAGGGTTCGTTATTTCACTACAACCTTCTTCTTCCAGTTACCTTTATCCGATTGAATAACTATAAGGTATACTCCCTGTGGCAAAAAGTTAAAATCAATTCTTTCCGAAGTCCCAGTAAAATCGACTATTGAAGCAACTTTGTTGCCGGTAACTGAATACACTTCAATTATTCCACTTATTTCTTCCGAAAAGTCAAGTGAGAGATAAGTATCAGCTGGATTCGGCCATAGCTTCACAGTCAACTCTCCTTCAGTCCCATCAATTGCTGAGTCAACACCATTTGATTTCAAGACACTACTAGCAGTGGCATGCCCCAATATTTCCAACTCTGCCAATTGAAGAATAGCCCCGTAATTATTCGTCATATCAAGTCGGTAATAGCGATAGGCCTGTGAATTGACAAAGCTAAACTCTCGTCGTTGATATCGGTTACTAAAATCCTCGCTACTCCGACTATCTATAACTGTCCAGTTAATCCCATCCTCTGATCCACTCAAAATCCAATCTTGCGGATCGCGCTCCGCGGCATCATTTGCTGAAGTGATGGCATATTTACTCACGACATATTTCTGACAGGCATTGACCAGCACCCATGCTGAAGCATGGAAAGTCAGATACTTGGAATAAGCTGATCCATCAGTCAAATTACCAATACCCTCACTGGTTGGTGAATCAACATATTGAGATGATACATCTCCACAATTCGCAATAATATTAACCAACTCAACCGGGTTAGTACTTTCGGTTCCAAATAATTCCCATTCCGATAGCTGAAGAATAGTACTTCCATAGCTATCTACCCCGTTATGGGTCATTTCCAGGCGATAAAAAGAAAAAGATGATGCACCGGTAACTGAAAAAGTACGTTTTTGATTCCTGTTAGGAAAATCCTGGTTAGTACGGGTATCAATAGTAGTCCAGTTCTGACCATCATTGGATCCCTTTAAAGTCCAATCTTTAGGATCGCGAGCTGGTGCATCATTACCACTAGTCAATGTATAACTCGCTAGCATATATGCATTGGCAGATTCAAATTGCACCCAGCTAGAGGCATGAAAAGTCAAAAACTTACTGTTAGGATTGTTATCGATCAATTTTTCAATATCTTCATTCGCAGGCGAATCACTATACTGGGCAGTAATACTACCTGGTAAATTAGTAATATCTACTTCAGCATTCGGATCTATCACTGTAATATAATTGGTCTTCAATTCCGTATCCGTATTATTAGCTCCGTAGGCTACCAATTGCACCGAATAGGTTCCATTGTTGGGGTAAGTTACCACTGGATTTTGCGCCGTACTGCTTGAAGGTGTACCGCCATCAAAGGTCCATAGATAAGAAACTGCATTGGAAGAGGTATTGGTAAACTGCACACTTTGCCCGGACTGTAACGTCGTTGTATTGGTAGTAAAACCAGCCGTCACTGCATTGGAATTAGCCCACGGATAATTATTTATTTCATTCTGATATTGGTTCCATAATGCCGAAGCAGTTTGTCCAAAGAGTTGTTGACACATGGCATGGTGGCTCCAGGTGTTCATGTTTTGGGCAGTCAGATTAAGATCTTTGATAAAATTCCCTTCCACAGATGCTTGAGTACGCGATAACCACAAATAAAAGAACGCAGTAGTGGTATACCCTTGCTTATAGCTTCCACCTTGATTTGGAAAACGCTCCGGTTTAAAACCACCAGTTAATAATCTTCCCAGATCGGCCATTCCTTCTATTTCACCAAAAAACTCAGAATTACCGTCATATTGACCAGCATTCTTCGGCTCTTTTTGATAGCCATGTGTTAACTCATGACACAATACTCCCAATACTTCTGTAATAGCAGCGTCATTCCCATAATCATTCACAAACTTAACGATATGATTCACATCAAATCCCACTTCAATATGTGGTGGGGCACCCGCCTTATAAGATAATGAACCGCCATCATTCAGCTTATAGGTAATTCTCTGAAGTCCGTGCGCATTAGCTTCTTCCACACTATAATAAATGGTTTTCGCCATCGTGAGGCAACAGTTCTGAACGAAATCTTCAATACCCGTATAACCATTGGCTTGGCACAGCTGTGTATACAAAACTACACCTGGGTGATTTCCTGCAGTGTTGTTCACTGTGACTTGAGGAGCTTGAAAATTGGCCCAGTTGCCCTGAGCGGAAATAGCATCTGGTAGCATCAAATTGGCTACCAAAATGAAGAACATAATAGTACCTGTCCTTTTCATGATTACTTTTGTTAATGTTAATATTAAATACCATTGCCCGTTGGCAATTACACAAAACTCAACACCGTGAATGCTTCAGGAACCATCCACGTCCGTAATCACACTATTCTTTTTCCCTTGCTAGCTCACCAAGCTATTGTCCGTTTGGCGCCGGACTTATTGTTAACATGTAACAGCCATCTACCCATGGCTGATGATTCATTTTAATACAAAATAAGTATAGCCTATTTAAAACGATACTACCTCTACCCATTTCCTTTGGCAATGTATAAAATACTAATTACAAAATCAATATAACCCAGAGCACAAAAAAGGAGCTATCATAAGATAACTCCTTCGCTCCTGTTTTTACAATTACTATTCTTTAGTCAATATTGAAATAAGCTATGGAATCCTTCAACTCTTCAGATTCGCGTGCAAATTTCTGAGTGAGTTGAGAAATGTTTTCAGCAGCATGAGAGTTTGTTTGAGTTACTTTATCCAGTTCCATTAAGGCACCATTTATCTGCTCAGCACCTTTATCCATTTCATTAGAACTGGCACTAATCTCCATGGTTAATGCTGCCGAATTCTGAATCTGTGGTACTAATTCATTAAAAATGGATTGTGCTTTCTCAGCTACCTCCACAGAAGAACCAGATAAATCACTTATTTCCAGTGCCGCTTCACGACTGCGCTCAGCTAATTTCTTAACCTCACTGGCGACTACTGCAAATCCCTTCCCATGTTCGCCAGCTCTGGCCGCTTCTATGGCGGCATTTAAAGCCAATAAATTAGTTTGTCGCGCAATCTCTTCAACAACCATGATGTTTTCAGAAATATTCTTAATCGCGATTACCGCATCATTCAGAATAGCTCCTCCGCTCTGAGCTTCCACTGATAGCTTTTTAGCTATTTCATCGGCCTGTCTTGAATTAAAAGCATTCTGCTCAATATTTGAACTCATCTCCTCCATTGAAGCAGATACCTCCTCAGTAGAAGATGCTTGTTGCATGGCACTTTCAGAGAGACTCAAAGCTGATTTGTTTAACTGATCACCTCCCACAGCCACCAAACCGGCTGAATATTCCACTTTATCAATCACTTTGGCTAACTGACTTTTCATTGAATCAAAAGCATTGGCTAATCCGCCTATTTCATCAAAACGCGAACTCAACTTCGCATCTATTTCTATATTGAGTTTTCCCTCTGCAAAAAATGCTGCTAATTGTGTCAGTCGGCTAATTGGACGTGAAATACTGCGTGCCAAGAAAGAAACCACTATCATGGTAATCACTAAAAAAAGCACACTTAAAACAATTGTATTAGAACGAATAGGTTTTAACATATCAACTAACTCACTGGTTGGTGCCACAACAATTATTTTATAATCTGTATTCCCAACTTTCATATAAGCAACCTCATGAGATTCTCCTGCAATGTCCTGTTGTTCTATTATACCTGTACTATTACCTAGCGTCTGATGAACGATTTCTTCAGGTAAATACTCAACAAGTGGCTTATCTATCTCTTCAATATTTTGAGCCATGTTAATCTTACCTCCCTTATCAATGAGCCACAACCGGCTATTGGGTGTAAGTCGCCGATTTTGAAACTCTTCTACCAGCACTTGAGGATTTAATCCAACTCCTGCTGTCCCGGTAGGTTGATTTAAATCTCCCATCATAATATTCACAAATAATAAGGTTTGATTGAGTTCCTTATTAAAGTCGAAATTAAGAGATACTTTTTGTTTACTTTGGATCAACTCAAAAAACCAACTATCATCCTTATCTTCCTCCGAAAGAACATCTAATAACTTGTAGTTTTCCTGCCAATAATGCCTATTGATATTATTAACAGCAAAGACCGTAAAGTAGCCATAGTTCTTCTGAATCTGATCAATGCGCTCCAATGCCAGATCCTTTAATGTCTGATCTTCTTCATTACCCAGAAACCATTGGTTTAAAGTGGGATCTTCAGCAAGTAACGCGGAGGACTCCAACGCCTTCTCAAGCATCGCTTGTAAAGTACTTTGAGAAGCTTCGACGAAACTCAAGAGCTGTTTTTCACGAATATCCTTAATGAGTGCCTGTTTAACAGTGTAATAGTTCACGATTCCGATTAGCACCACAACGCCAATAACCAACGAACCAAGTGCTACCAGCAGCTTGCTTTGTAATCTTTCAAACTTCAACATTTTACCCCCTTTTAATTCAAAACTCCTTCTTCGCAGACTGAAGGGAAAAGTTACAAGAATACAGAATGAAAATCAATATTTTTTCACTCTAAAAAACTAACAGTTAGCAATAAAATGGATGAAAGACCTGACTAGGTAACTGTTTACAACTTTCGACTTAATGGTCGCTGGTACACTAGCAGATGATACTCATTTTCTGTCATTACACACTCATCTAATTTCCCTGGAAGTCGTTATCTTATTTTTCACCTCCTTCTAATCAATCATTACTTCTCTGCTCCAGCCCCTCCGGTCTCCAACGGAAGCGTAAAATAGACTGTAGTCCCCTGATGTAAAACAGATGTAACTCTGATCTCTCCACCCAAAGCCTGAACCAGTCGTTTGGCAAGCGTTAACCCTAATCCAGTACCACCTGCCTGAAGATGATCTCTATCCTCCAATTGTACAAATGGTTCAAAAATAGAATCTTTCTGCTCCTGCGGTATTCCAATTCCGGTATCAGTGACAAAGAACTCAACATTACTTACTGTCCAATGATATCCAATCATTACAGATCCTGATGGGGTAAATTTCAGTGCATTTGACAGTAAATTATTCAACACTTGTTTTACCATTGTGGCATCAGTTTCTATGGAGTCTGACAAAACATTTTGAGGTAGCTGAATCGTTAACTTCAGACCTACTTCCTGGGCCCTTTGCTGAAATAGTTCAACAACTTCTTCAATAATTTTATGTAGGGACACGTTATGCCGAAGCGGTTTTATCAGTTCGGCATCTACTTTTGATAGATTAACAATACTATTAATAATTTCCACCAGTTGCTGCCCGCTTTTAACCACCTGACCAGCATAGTAACTTCGGTCGGAAGCATTAATATCTTCCATCTCAATGATTTGAGAAAACCCCATGATACTATTCATTGGTGTGCGAATCTCATGACTGATATTCGCCAAAAAAGACTTTGTCAGCCGCTCACTCTCAGCTGCTTTGATAAGTGCTGCCTGTAATTCTTGATTAGTATCTTTTAGTTGGTTTTGTTCGGCTCTCAAAGCAAATGTTTTTGCTTTTACCATCCTCTTAAGCCTTCGATTAATCAAGAGAACACTTGTTATGAGCAGAATCATTACCAAAAATGTAAACAGTACAAAATTCCAAAACTTAGCTGACTGATAAAAAGGAATTTCTGTGTGAAAGATCCATTTATTCAGGATAATCTCTTTTTCTGCTTCTGTAATCAAAGAGATTCCCTTATTTAATATTGACACCAATTCAGGCCAATCATTGCGAACACCAATGGCCAGGGGAATTAAAAAATCAGTTTCTCCTGCAACCTTTAAGTTTGAAATACCTTCTTGTTGCATATAATAAGATGAAACAGCCGTGCTGGCCAATACTGCATCTGACAATCCAAAGGAAACCTTTCTTAAACCTGTTATAGCATCCGGAACTGTATCAATGAGAATATCCGGATAATTACTTGAAAGAAGATCATACCAAACATAATCCTTTGCTACACTTACCCTCATTCCTTTGAGATTATCCAATGAAAGCTTGCCAGCAACATTTGACCTGGTGATAAGCACAGCCCTAATGGTGAAATGTGATTGGGTAAAATCCAAATATTCGCGACGTTGAGATGTTGAAGCGGCTAGTGCAATGATATCTACTTCTCTATTTTTAGATGCAGTAATGATCTCCGTCCAATTCTCATACCTTACGATACGAAAATTGACACCTGTCTTTTTTTGCAACAACTTAATATAATCCGCTCCAATACCACTATATACTCCTTCATTATTAAAAAACTCATAGGGTGGAAAGAAAGGATCAGGTGCTAACCTGATTTCTCCATTGTGGCGTTTCAGCCAACTCTTTTCCTCTTCTGATAAATGGATCCGCCGTTGGTGACTGGCTTCTATAGTATCTTCATTAAAAAACAAGCTGCTTCTAGAAACACTTATTAGATTAGCGCCTAATGATTTGCCTGAAAACAATAAAAAAGTGAATAGCAACACTAACTTAACAACGATGATAGTCCTGATTAATATTTTCATGTTAATCCATTACACGCAAAAGATAGTCCTTCTTTTATGTCTTTTTAAATGTAATAAATAATGATCAGAAAATCGTAGAAATTATTAAAAGCATCTTATCCAGAGACGGAAACAATGGATTTACGCAATGCAATTGAAAAATAAAAAGTGGTCCCCTGACCATATGTTGATTTCACTCTTAATTCACCTCCCAGAGCCTTTACCAGTTGTTTAGCCAGCGTTAGTCCTAATCCTGCACCACCTTTCTGAATATGGTGTTTATCCTCTAACTGTACAAAAGGTTCAAAGATGGTATCTAACCGCTCCCCTGGAATCCCAATCCCGGTATCTTTTACAACAAACTCAACTTTCTCTCCCTGCCAATTATAACTCAAGACAATTGACCCTTCATGCGTAAACTTAATCGCATTGGAAACAAGATTATTTAACACCTGTTTTAACATAGCTTCATCTGTTTCAATGATATCTGATCTGACAAGAGCTTGTTTTTGTACATCCAATTTCAAACCAGATTGATGTGCCTCTTGACTGAAAAGGTTAATTATCTCATCAAATAGTTTATTCAGATGCACCACTTTATAGTGTGGTGTAAGTACTTCTGATTCGATCTTTGAGATGTTCACAATTCCATTAATAATATCAATCAACTGTTGCCCTTTTGCCACTACCAGTCCCGCATAATGTCTCTGATCCGTCTCCTCTAAATCACCTAATTCCAGTATTTGAGCGAATCCCATAATACTATTCATCGGTGTCCGAATTTCATGACTAATATTTGCCAGAAAGGCTTTCGTTAATCGATCACTTTCCGAAGCTTTAACCAATGCTGTCTCTAACTTATAGTTAATTCTTTTCAAATGCTCTTTTTCCACTTTTAAGGCGTCGTTGGTCTCACGTACCCGGTCAATTACCAGTGCCAATTGATTTTTCATGCTTTCAAACGCGCGCGCCAACTGACCAATTTCATCTTTCCTTTGGATCAATGAGCGATCTGTCTGCACCTTCAAATCACCATTTGCAAATAAGCCTGTTAACTGTGTCAGGCGAATAATGGGTACTGTTAGTTGACTGGCCAGTAAGGAAACAATAATTAAGGTAATGGTTAATATCAACACACTTAACCAAATCGAATTCAACCGGATAACATCCAATAAATCGACCAATTCGTTATCAGGCACCATCATCACCACTTTATACCTGGTATTTCCAAGTGGCAGGTAGGCGACTTCTACTTTTTGATCGTCTACCATTTGATCCGAAATAACTTTTCCCTCTCCATCTTTCAATATTTGCTGCACCAGATCCAAGGGCAATAATATATCCAAATGCTGATCAATCGCTTCGACATTTTCAGCCATTTCTACCCGTCCCTTCTCATCAATCAACCAAAGTGTGCTCCCATCAGAAATTTTATTATCCCTGAATTCATTGATCAGCACCGATGGATCAAGTCCCACACCGGCGATTCCCAATGGTTTATTCACATCTCCCATGATGACATCAACAAACACCAGGAATAAATCTATCTCCTTATTATAATCAAAATCAATGGTGGTTTTAATCTTACTTTCAAGGACATTAAAATACCATGAATCGTAAGGATCATCGCACGATATAACATCCAACTTGTCATAGCCTTGTCGCCAATAATGTTTAGTCCGATCATTAATCGCAAAAACCGTGGTGTAATTATAATTTTTCTGTAATCGATCCAATTTCTGAAGCCCCAACTCCCTGGCTTGACCATCTTTCTCTCCCCCTTCGAACCACGCTAAGAGTGCCGGATCCTCAGCCAATAATTCAGATGTTTCGATGGCCTTCAGTAAAAGAGACTGCAATGAACTCTGTGAAGCTTTCAGATAAGTAATGAGCTGTTTCTTCCGAATATCTTCCAGCAAGGCCTGCTTAGCTGAAAGATAGTGAACCAGTCCCAAAAGGATAATAACCAAAACAACAAATGTACCCAGGATGGTCACAAATCGTCTTTTAATACTTTTGAACCTGAACCAGGATGAAGTTAATAGCATCGGAAGATTCCTTTATAAATGAAGGGAATAGCTGATCCCCAATTATATTGCATCAACTCCATAAATGTATTAAAACAGCTTAATTTGAAGTTGATACTACCAAAACTAATAAATTCCTGATACAGATTCCCTCTTTAAAAGTAAAAAAAAACGTTTTCTTTTAATCTATCCTTTGGATATAGAGATAGTCATCCCAATAGCTACCACCTCATGAACGAAAATTACACCTATCAATCTTTTACATCAAATATTACTTCACCTGATAAAGGAATTGAAAAGTGGAACACAGATCCTTTGCGATAGGTACTTTCAACCCAAATTTCACCCCCCAATACTGCCACCATTTTTTTTGAAATAGCTAAGCCTAAGCCCGCCCCCCCGGCTGGTAAACTGTAAGCTCTGTCAACCTGTCGAAAAGGTTTAAAAATTGCTTCACGTTCATGTTCAGGAATTCCCAAACCGGTATCGGCTACATAAAACTCTATCTTCTTATCCATCTTTTCACATCCAATGGTAATGCAACCCTCTGGCGTATATTTAATGGCATTGGAAACCAAGTTATTCAGAATCTGTTGCAGCATCACCGGATCTGATACCAGTTTCACCGGCTCATCCGTCTGCGACTTTTTATATTTGAACTCCAGGCCGGCCTGAAGGGCCAAAAGATGAAACATTTCACGGGTATCGCTTAAAACCAGATCAACATCAATGGTTTCAAAATGTGGTTTTATCATTCCTGAGTCCATCTTTGAGACACTCACAATATTATCAAGAATCGCTAACAGTTGTTGTCCGCTTTTTATCACATATCTGGCATATTCACTCCGCTCCGACTGATCAAGGTCCTGCAGTTCCAACAGCTGAGCAAAGCCCAGAATACTGTTCATAGGTGTTCGAATCTCATGACTAATATTGGCCAGAAAGGATTTGGTCAAACGATCACTTTCAGCAGCTCGCTCAAGTGCTGTTTCAAGTTCTTCATTGATATTACTCAATTGTACCTTTTCCCTTTCCAGTGCCAGATTGGTATCACTTACCCGTTTAATGAAACCGGCTAATTGCTCTTTCATCGATTCAAAAGCAATGGCCAATTGCCCGATTTCATCCCGTCGACGCATCAAGCCCCGATCAAGAGTGACACTCAGGTTACCTGCAGCAAAACTACCTGATAATTGGGTAAGCCGACTGATGGGTGTGGTTATCTGCCGCGCCACCACTGATACCAAAAGTAAGGTCACCACTAAAATTAAAATACTTACCCAAAGGGTGTTGATGCGGATAACATTTAGTAATCCCAGTAACTCATCGATCGGTACTAACAAAACCACTTTGTATGGAGTATCGCCCAGTGGCATACAAGCCACTTCGACTTCACGCCCATTAATTACCTGGTTGGGAATAATCTTTTGAGCCGTATCTTCCAATATTAATTGCATCAATTGGGGAGATGTCACCTTTCCGAATGATTGATTAATTTGTTCCACTTCCTCAGCCATATCAATGCCCCCCTCTTCATCAATCAACCACAAAGTACTATTGGGGGATGGTTTTTGTGCTTTGAAATTGTCGATAAATAAGGACGGATCGATGCCAACTCCGGCTACGCCAATAGGATCATCCACATTTCCCATAATCACATTAACGAACAACATGGATTGATTCAGTTCCCGGTTGAAGTCAAAATTAAGCGATGTTTTAATCTGCTTTTCAAGCACATCAAAATACCATGAATCATCCAGGTCATCTTTTGAAACAATGTCCATCAGCTGGAATTCTTGTTGCCAATAATTAAGATTCCTGTTATTAATGGCAAAAACGGCAGCATAATTGTAATTTTTGTGTAAGCGGTCCAATTGCTGCAAGCCTAAAATCCTGGCATGTTCATCCTGACCATTGCCACTAAACCAAGTCATAAGTGCCGGATCTTCTGCTAACAACTCAGATGTCTCAATGCCTTTTAACAAAATGGCCTGCAAGGAACTTTGAGCTGCCGATAGATTTGTGAGTAACTGCTTTTCCCGAATATCTTTTAATAAGGCTCTTTTGACAGAAACAAAATGAACCCACCCTAACAATACAATAGTAAGGAGTACGAAAGTACCCAAAATAACAGCTAACCTGTTTCTGATTTTTTTAAATTCAATACTGCCCCTAAAATGATTCATCACAACCTTCCCGAAAGTCATTAAAATATATTACAAAGGTCTGAAAAAAAACGTATAAACCATCACAAATGTCCGGTAACAATTTCATATCTCCTCCTGAGAGGCTGGTAATAATGTCTTAGGTCATCTACCATATCCTATCCGCTACTGCGAAATTTGCAGTAGCCTCTGTTCATCCTCAAAAGCCAAACCTCTGGCAGCACCTATCAAAAACAATCATGATTGCCATAACCTAAACCAGACATCAACGATTAACCTAAACACAAAAAACAGCCCGATGTTTTCACCGGACTGTAATATATTAATTCGATACCGAATATTTTTTAAGGCAATGGCTCAGCGCCTTTGTGAATTTTATTTAATACATCTCTGCAATCACATCTGCATATTCCACATTAACCTGCTTACGCCTTACTTTCAGGGTATTTGTAAGCAAGGCATTATCAATGGAAAAAGCCTCATCCAGTAATGTAAACTTAACAATGTGTTCGTGCGGTGGCAGGTGTGCCTGAAGTGCCTCAATACTTTGTTGCATACAACTTATTGCCAATTCGTGCTGGACCAAGGCCTTTTGATCATCCGCTACGTCGCCTTGTTTTTCAACTTCCTTTTTAAGGACGGCAAAAACAGGTACAATTAAAGCAGTCAGGTATTTGCGGTTATCACCAATCACACACAACTGCTCAATCAACTCACTTTGTGAAAGGAGCAACTCTATCTTTTGCGGTGAAATATATTTCCCGGTAGAGGTTTTAATAATGTCCTTGATTCGTTCAGTCATCCACAAAGCACCAGGTTTGGGAATGGATCCCTGATCACCGGTATGATACCAGCCATCAATCAAAACTTCGGCGGTTTCTTCAGGCTTTTTATAATACCCTTTAAATACCGTATCGCCTTTCACCAGAATCATCTTTTCGTCGGATATCTTCACCTCCACTTCCGGCATAATGGAACCGGTGTAATCAAAATCATAGGTATCCGTGCGCATGCAAGAAACCGTTGCAGTGGTTTCACTGGCCCCATAGCCATAATTGACAAACAGTCCCATGGCGTGAAAATAACGGCGGAGCGGTATACTCATGGCCGATCCGGCACAAGGCATGTAACGAATATTTCCACCGAAAATACTCAGTGCCTTGCGCATCACCAGGCGATCTGCAATTCCCTTTTGAATGCGTAAGGTTAACGGTGCTTTAGCGGCATCTTTCTGATAATCGATGTATTTCATTCCAACAGCATGTGCCCAATCAAAAATAGCTTTTTGAGCACGTGGCCAACCAGCTGCCGTGCATTGAATCCCTTCCTGAATCTTCTCAAAAAAGCGGGGCACCACGCACATCACTGTGGGTTTCACAACCGGCAATTCACTCATAATGGCCCGGGGATTGGCATTGTATACATTCACCCCACCACTGTATAACAGAAAGTAGGTCCAGGTACGTTCAAAGACATGGCTTAAAGGTAAAAAACACATCGATACATCATCTTCGCCCAACTTTAACCGTTGAGTATGGATTCTGAATGCGGCCATGAAATTATGATGGTCCAGCATCACTCCTTTGGGTTCACCCGTGGTGCCTGATGTATAAATAATGGTTGCCAGATCTGCTTCACGCGCTTGCTCCAAGCGTGTGTGAAACAACTCATTCAATGCCCCCTCATACGTATTGGCTACCACATCCTCAAAGCTCACCACCCGGTTATCATCGGAGGAGGATGCAAAAAACGTCACCACCATCTTGAGGGATGCCGTTTGATCCAGTGCTTTTATGGCCAATTCCAATTGTGGCTGGTCCCCCACAAAGAGCACCTGCATCTCTGTTTCATTAATGATGTACTCCAGTTGTGTATACGAAGCGGTGGAATAAAAAGGGACAACCACTGAACGGATGGAAAGAATACCCAAATCACTGATGGTCCATTCCGGACAATTGTGGCTGAATATCCCCACATTATCACCGACATCCATCCCTTGTTTCAATAGAAATTGAGAGACTGCTTCTGCTTTCTCTTTAAACTCAGTCCATGACACAGACTGGTAAGTCTCCTTATTTTTAAATCGAAATACTTCCCGTTGTCCGTACTCATCAGCTCGTTGCCTGAGCATGTCTGCCAAATGTGGTTCCTGCATTTTCCCGCTCCGTTATATTATATCTACCCCTGCTTTTGGCAGGTTCCATTTTTCATTAAATACGCTTATTCGTTGGGTGTGTGTTTCCACCGTTTGTGCGACCACAGCCAATTCTCCGGTGCTTTTTGAATCACCGACTCCACTTTTCGAACATAGCGCTCGGTCACTTCTCCTTCCTTCAAGGCGACAGGATTATCGGCCAACAGTGATAACTCCACCTCGTAAAACCCACGTTTCACCCGTTGAATATCCATATAAACAACTGTGTAATTGTTATTACGGGCATGTTTTTCTATCCCGTGTAAAAAAGCTGTCCGACGACCCAAAAAGTCATACCAATAGGCTTTTGGTAACTGTTTGCCCGATGGACTTTGATCAGCCGCCATCAAAAATACGGTGGGTTGATCCTTGTAGCGCTCAAAAGCATTTGACGTTTCATATATCGACACCAATTGTGTCCCGCAGCGCGATCGACTGTTACGGATTATTTTATCAATGCGCTTATTACGCATTGGCTTGTAAAAAGCGGCCATGTTATAATCCGACTGTAAGCTACCCGATAAGCTGCCCCATTCCCAATTGCAATAATGCGCCGTGACACCAATGATACTTTTACCTTCCTTCAGATAAGCATCCAGGAAATCAGGATTCACAATTTTATGACGACGCACAATGGCAGCCTTACTCATAGTAAAGGTCTTCATGCTCTCCACTAAATTATCAGTCAGGTTCCGGTAAAACAATTTGAGTAAACGCTTCAGCTCCTGTTCAGTCTTTTCAGGAAATGCCTTTTTTAGGTTATCTGTGATCACGGCTTTCCGATATTTCACGACATGCAGCATCAGCAGGTGCAGCAAGTCCGAAAAGCGATACAAGACAAAGAATGGTAATACACTAATGATAAGTACAAAAAAGTAAAAAAGAATAGTTGTTAACATGCTCATGCAGCAAAGATAAAATTTTGATTGGAATTGTGGCGCTTTCTTGAGCAGGCGAATAACGTTTAAAAGATAGTTCGAGCTGGCGATGCATTCGTCTTCACTGTCTAAACCCCTAAACACCAAAAAAAGGAAGCCCCTTTACCTGGTTCCCAAGCAGGCAAAGGGGCTTTATAAACACTACAACCAGGTTACATTAACCTTCTTTTTGAGCTGCACGTCTTCCTTCCCGTATGCGTAGTTTATTCATTGTTTCGTCGATAATGGTGTTGATCCGTTCACCCAAAGCATCAAAATCCGGATTGGGTGCAATTTTCTGCATCACCTCCAGGTACTGAAAGAGGGTATCCAGGTTTTCCTTTAACTCTCTGGCCATTTCCCGGTTATTGATATCAGGTCGAGCCGCTTTTACGTCAAGCCGTTCTTCTGCCACCAGGTCAAAGTACTGTTGAGTCTGCCGTATTTGCTCTACAAACGGTTCTGCCTGAATTGTTTCAATGGCTTTATTTAACGTTGGTTTTTCATCCAGATCATGCAATAAATCTTTCACTTTTGAACTGGCTTCCTCGTAATTAGACCTTTGAATGCTACCAAATGCTTTTAAGGTATTCACGATTAACCAGGCCGCTTCCTTTTTTGTTTCATCCTGCAAATACGTGTACGACCGACAATACATTAACAAGCCGCTGACACTGCTGTCCCGGCCATTATCTGCTTCCTTTAGCGTGAGTGTTTCCTGTTTGGTACTGCTACGGTTCAGGCCCTCCGAGAATTTAAGCAAGGTATCCTCCAGGGGCGAGACAAGTGGCTGCAATCCTAATGTTTCCAGGTTATACTTTTTAACCTGATCAACAATGCGTTTTCCAAATGTATTACATTCATTTAGTCGCATACCATAGAAGTCAATTGGACGTATCATAACCATGCATTTTAATGTAAAAACAGAATTCTATAAAAAAGTTATAACACCTCATCCAATTATTCAACCCTTTGGCATAAAAAGAATTAAACAACTCCTGGCGCACATCAGCTCCCAGCACCCACATTTATTGACCTGACTACCAATTGCGACAGGTTCAGGTTACAGGTAGTTTATACCCGCTCTAAATTTTTTCGGAATATTGACTTTCTAATCTTTTTATTGTAAATATATTACAACATCAACGAAGGTAATAACCCGCTTACAATCTCATAATACCGAAGGTAGTGATGGAGGCTGCATTCAGTAAAAACAGCTCACCGGACAAACCGCTGTAAGCTGCATTCTAAGAAATCAGCTCTCCAGAAGGAAACCCATAGAGGCTTTTCCGGGAATAAAAGCATCCATTTATACTACCATACTACTGTGGCAGATGAATGGTAAATTCGGTGCCGGCACCCGGACTACTTTCCACCAACAGGTCTCCGCCCATTTTTTTAACGAGCTCACGGCATAGATAAAGTCCGACACCAGTTCCCTTTTCACCCTCAGTCCCTTGGGTGGATGTCATATATTTATCGGAAGAAAAAGTCCGCAATTGATCCGCTGATAAACCCACCCCGTAGTCGCGGATGGAGATCACCATATGCTCCAATGATTGGCGCCAGTTTAATTCAATGGCACTTCCTTTAGGGCTGTATTTAATGGCATTACCTAACAAATTCCGAATCACCGTCTGCAACATGTGCAAGTCCCCCAGCATTATACACTCAGTGGGTCCTTGTAACGTTAACTCAATCTCCTTTATTCTGGCGGAAGAACGATACCACGAGACCATTTCTTTCATAAAGTCGTAACAGACAATTTTCACAGGCCTTACAGCTAATTCACCGTTTACATTCCGAAACCAATACACCATACTATCAATGAAAGACAGCAACATCGAGGCAGAGTCATTAATGATGTTATTAAATTTCAGACGCTTCTCCTTGTCTTCAAAGTAAGTCGATTCCTGCTCAATCATTAAATCACTCAAACTGATAATGGAGGTCACCGGTGATTTCAGATCATGCCCCATAATGGAAAAAAGCACATTTTTCATTTCATTGGTTTCTTCCAGCTCACTGTTTAATTGTTCCAATTGCGCATTCAAGTGCTGCGTTTCTTTCCGCTTTCGTTGGCTTATCAGAATAAACACCGTGATTGTGCCAATGATCATGAAACAGCCAATTACAATTACCCACAGCAATTGAATACGCTGTTTCTCATCTTTCAATTCCGCCTCACTAATGACATTTTGAGCCCTTAGCAGTTCATTTTGTTTATCTTTTTGATCCAGCTCAAACGTTTTTTGCAGGAAAGCAATCTGACCGGCCCGCTCGTGATTGTATACACTATCCCGCAAAAGATTAGCTTCCTTATTATAGAAATTAGCCAATTTATAGTTGCCCATTTTGGCTTCATAATCAGCCAGGCCATCCAGGCATTCAATCTCCAAGTCAGGCAATTTATTTTTTCGGGCCAGATCATAAGACATCTCATGATATTTTAATGCTTTCTGACGTTTCCCTTGCTGATGATACAAATCGCTGTATAAGCTATTCAAGTTAATCTGCTTCTGTACATCTTTTTGGGGATCAATAAGTGTTTTTGCTTTATCTGCATAATATCTGGCTGAGTCTACCTGGTCATTTTCCAGCAACATATGCCCGTAATTCACATACACATGGCCGGCACTACCCGAATAATTTGCCTTTTCATGGCAGCTAATCGATTTCCTTACCAAAATCAGTGCACTGTCGATCTGGCCTGATTCAATATAGATTAATGAAAGATTATTAGCGATGCTTCCCAGTAAATATTGGTCATTCATCCCAATTGCCATCTTCATCGCTTTGTAAAGATACTCCTTGCCAACCCGGCTATTCCCTTCACTCCAATATATATTCCCAATGTAATAGTTAGAATACATTTTAACGCGTGCCTGGTTCAGAGAATCTGCCAGTTGGTTACATTGTTGATAACTTTTCAGTGCTAATGGCATCTGCCCTTTCTGGAAATAGATATTACCAATATTTGCCAATGATCGAAGTCTGTAATGCTTTTCATTAATCCGTTTGGCTGCTTCCACCGCCTTTCTAAAGTGGATCAGTGCCGTATCCAGATCTTGTAAGCGGTTTAAGCGAATCACCCCCTTGTAATAGTTATATTGAATATTTGTTGCCGCTGAGAACAGCCTTCTATTATAAAGAGAATCTGCTTTTGTGATACTTCGGTTACTTTCGGGATGTTTATTTAAAAACTGAAAAATCAGCGCTAAACGCAGATGCGCCAACAACACTTTTTCAGGCATATAATGCACTTCGGCTTTAGCAAGTGACATGTGTGCATAGTAAAAAGCACTGTCAATATCCTGATAAAAATACTGGTCAGATAGCTTTTGCAGTATCTCTACCTGTTGCCTGTCATCCACAGTGGTTAAAACCTGTCTCAGGCTATCCACATTTTCCAGTGCCGGTAAATTATAAACCACCAATGCACTCCACACCAAACCCCATATTACCCTTTTCATATCTTTCCTTACCCCCTAAGAGTTACTACGGTAAAAAACAAATAAAGGTTTTCATCCATAACTCATTCATCAACTTAGCAGGCGTTCGCATTGGGATTGTAGGTATAAAAAATCCGCAGCCTGATATTGGAAGCTATAGTTCATTTCCTCATCTCTGCAAAAACAATCCTGCTTAACAGTTATCCATGTCATTTGAGGGTAGAACCTCAAACACTACTCCCTTATTATCAAGACTATTTCCAACAACACGTAGAGGTGCAATTGTACTGATACAGTAAATTATGTAGAGTTTTTGAGCGTCACAAATAGATGGTTCAAATGTGTAAATCCTATACATTAGTCATCGATTCGAATCAAAAAACTATGCAATAAGCTCCCTATGCGGAGATAATCAGTAACACATTTCTAAAGAACAATGAAAAAGAAAACAACTACATTTTGGATTGTCCTCTTAGCCATCTTCATCTGGCTACCTGCCACTAGTGAGGCACAGAAAGACAAATCGCATGCGCACGAACACCATACTTGTCAGTTCGATGACCAGCAAGCTGCTTTCTGGAAAGCACATCCGGAAGCTTACCAGGAGCATTTGCAGGAATCTGCGGTACAAAAAGCATTGGTGAACCATTTAAAATATGCCTCACTCAAAGCAACAAGTGCCGATCCGGATAAATACATTGTGCCCATTGTGTTTCATGTATTTGGCACCTTCCAAAGCAACAAGGAAGTCACCTTTGAACTCATAGAAAATGCTTTACAGAAAGTAAATGAAGATTTCGCCGGCCAGTCGCCCGGCCAGGATGATATCCACTCCCGATTTGAAGATATAGTGGACCTGTTACCCATTGAATTCCGCCTGGCCCAGATCGACCCCAATGGCCATATCTGTTCAGGTGTGACCTTCAATCCGGTGGAAAAAGGATTTGGAAACGGCTCAGGTTATGATGCATTGATTCAGAAATATGCCTGGGATAACACCAAATACATGAATGTATACATCATGAATGACCTGTATGACGATGGGGATTATTATAACTCAGGTGTCTCGTGGTATCCCAACACTTGGATGACTGATAATAACCTGGCGCGTACGGTTTACAACGGAGCCTATGTCGGTGACAATACGGATGAAAATTTCCGCCGCATACTCACCCATGAATTCGGTCATTTCTTTAACCTTGCCCATACCTTTAGCGGCGGTTGTCCGGAAGAAAATGGCGGTGATCACTGTGATGACACACCTCCTGCCGATCGTTCAAAAATGGCTGTAGATGACCTCAACTGTGAAGGGTTTTATACCAATACGCAGAATTTCATGAACTACACCAATGATTACCAAATGTACACCCAGGATCAGGTTTTGCGGATGAGAGCCGCCATGCAACATCCGGCACGCATCACGTTGTGGCAGGATACGAACCTGGAGGCCACAGGAGTCAACGATGGTTTTGATGCTGGTAAAGCCGTGGTGTACGGATCCTATATGTTCGAAGAGGCTTTTGTTAACGATGGGACGATTTCCACACAGCTGAAAGCTAAACTAATTGGAGGTGCAGAGTTTGCAGATGCCACCTTTGCCGCTGAGACGCATTATAAAGTCCTCAACCTTCCGGATGGCTTATCGGCCACCATTAATCGTCTTAATAGCACAGAAGCGACCATTTCGTTAACGGGCTCAGCTTCCCAACACGAAACTATGCATAGCGTGCATAATCTGACAATTGAATTTATGCAAGGTGCGTTTACGTCACCACTGGAAGAAATTAAAAACAGATCCATCAATTCTTTCTCCATTGAGTTCAAAGATGTTTATACCAAATACGCCTATCCAAAAACCAATTTCAAGACCTATGCGGGGATCACTAATGTATCCATCGCCAATGTGAATCATACCACGCCTGTGGAATACATGAACAGTTATTTGAATAATCAGGTAGCTATTGTTACAGCCGGTCAAACGGTCGAAATGAGCATCACGCTTAACCAATTTGATACTGGGGAACAGGATTACTACATCATTCATGGCTGGCTGGATACCAATGGAGATTTTGTGTTTAATGCTGATGAAGCCATTATTGATCACACTATGCAATTTACCCAGGCAGATGCTGATGGCAACTATACATTCACCCAGGAAATAACCATACCGGAAGATATTGTGACAGATCAAATCACCGGCCTGCGTTTAATCGCCAACTTCAAAACAAACTCCTCTGCCCTGAATGGTTACGATCCTTATGGTACCTACGAAAGCGGGGAACTGGAGGATTACGGCATTCTTGTGAAACCGGTTGTTACAGAGGCCACTCCTGGCTTCATTATTTCTAACCCGGAAATCCTCATCAAACACAATGTGAAAATCGATGACTATAGCAATGCACCTTCCGATGATCCGATTACCCAATGGAACTGGACATTTGATGGTGGCATACCCAACACCTTTGCGGGGCAAAACCCACCAGCTATCTACTACGAATTGCCGGGCAGCTATGATGTTTCTTTAGAAGTAACGACCCAATCGGGTGCCAGTCAGACTAAATCTCTGGAAGATGCCATCACGGTAACTGAAACATATTGTCAACCCGAAACGCAATATGCTGTATATGGAGGCATCACACATGTGCAGTTGGGCACCATCGACAATACGACTGAAAACAGGGCCATGTATAACTCTTTCCGGGATACTCATTCAGCTTCTCTTAAGATTGGGGATCAGGTTCCGTTTAGCGTCACTTTAGATGCCGGTAATTCAGGTGCCAATGACAACCTGGGAGTGGCCCTGTGGATCGACTGGAACCACAACAGTGAATTTGAAATCACTGAACGATCATTTTATCAAATGGTAAATGTGGCAAATTTCACTGATGGGAGTTACACACTATCTGAGTCTGTTATTGTTCCGATAGATGCTGTTCAGGAAGCGACCCTGGCCCGCGTAATGGTATATTATGCAGGTGATGATGGTACTTTCGAAGCGACGGCCTGCTCCACTGTAGAAAGTGGTGAAATAGAAGACTACGCAGTTATCATTGAAGCTGGAACAGTCACAGCCACTGTTGATTTTGAAGCCGAAACAATCACCCCCAACACCAATTATCCGATCCTCTTTTCAAATAAGAGTAAATCGCTGGCGTCCGATCCAATACAGTCCTGGAACTGGAGCTTTGAAGGGGGACAACCCGCCACCAGTAACGAAAAAGAACCAAGTGTCAGCTGGAGTGAGGATGGTAGTTTTGAGGTATCATTGACCATTGTGACCCAATCGGGTGAACGCTATACGCTGAAAAAAGACGCCTACATCACTGTGGCCTATGCGGTATGTGAGGTAGAACAAGAATGGGGTACTAAATATGGGCACATTGATCGCATACAGATTGGTACCATTGATTACTCAACGCCTGCGGAAGATGTTCCTGCTTATACCAATCTAATCAACAACCAGATTGTACAGGCTCCGCTGAACGGCACCATCCCATTCACCGTCACCTGCAGCAAAGGTGAATGCGGCGACCGGGACGGCATTGGGTTTAAAGTCTTTTTAGATGCTGACAGAAATGGTTTCACGGATGCTGACCTTGTGATGAAAGATTGGTTTGCGGCCAAATCAACGGATGATCTGCATACTTTTAATGGAGAAATCAGCCTGCCTGACAACTACGTGGGAAATAAAACTGTAGCCCTTCGTTTTGTAGCCTACAACCGCGGATACGATGGTACTGAATGGTACAATCCTTCACCCTGTGACAAACTGGATTCCGGTACGGGCATTGATTTAGGCATTTCCTTTGGTACAACCACTTCCAGTCATGCTCCGACATCGACAAATAACCTGACGATGTATCCCAACCCGGTTACTTCGGAATTGACCATTGAAACAGCGCAAGAAGCAATTCTCCAGGTTCACATGTTCGACATTTCAGGTCATGAAATACTGACACAAGATGGACAGCAAAGTCAATCCATACAGATAAATGTGGAGCAATTAACTAACGGCTTCTATCTGGTGAAAGTGATCACTGAAGAAAACGAATACATCATGAAAGTTCACAAACAATAATATTCCCGACTACCAAATAGAGGTTTTGATTTTTAAAAAGCTGCTCACAAATGTGTGAGTGGCTTTTTTTTTACCGATAAAGAGGGAAGGTACATGCAACGGTAATGATACTTTCAATTGACTTTTTCCAATGATCCAGTTAATAGCTCTATCTTCTCTTGAGAAAATGCGCTTCATCCATCATCTGCTTCTACAATACTCTACCCAACCCTGGAAAAAATGGAATCAAAAAAAACAGGGAAATCCTATTCATCCCTAAAAAGCCATAAGCCTTGAAAGAACTATTATACCAAAAGAATAATTAAAATGATTGATAAGGCATTTTGCCTATTACTTCTAGTACCAATACATAATCTCAATGAACATCAAAACAAGAAAAACAAAAAAAGTATCACCCCCAATATTCGGCGATGATACTTTTTTATGCTCTTTGAGGTGACTTAACTCAGTTGCATCAGGTATTCGGATAAATGATTATTCTGCGTCAAATTAAGTTTCTTTCGCACCCGGTAGCGGCTCATCTCAATGGCTTTGGGGCTAATATTCTTGAGTGATGCGATTTCTTTCGTTGACAAGCCCATGCGCACCAACCCTAGCATCTTAAGTTCATTACTTGTGAGATCGGGACATTGAGTGGATAATTTCGTATAAAAATCCTGGTGGATATTCTGGAGCATATCTGTGAGTTCAGTGACTTCTTTCCCTTTCTTTAGTTCCTGTCCCACGTGATGAAGAGCAACATTTAACTGGGCTTCCTTCAGCTCACCTTTGCGGGCCTTTTTCAAGGAGGCATTTAATTGTTTCATAACCTGCTTTGTACGGGTTAACTGCATAGCCAATGAGGTGGCTTCTTGCTTTCTGAAATTCAACTCCTGTTCCAGTTGCTGCAACTGAGCCAGGTACTCCTTCTTTTTCGAATGTGTTTTTTTATAAAAGATGATCATGATGCCCGAACCACCGAACAGGGATAAAAACCATCCAAATCCCATGACGGTTCGTTGCTCTCTGAGTTGACTATTCTCATGGGTTACCTCACTGATGATAGAACGGTGATCCATTCGGCGATCCTGATCGGATTTAAAGCTTTTTACCTGTCCACTTCCACTAATGTTCGAAACAAAAAAACACAAGAATAAGAAGGCAAGCAACAGGTGGTTGGGTTTGGGTAAAAGTGCCATCATAATACTGCTTCAACAAGGGTTCGTAAAAATCCGGACGATCAACTAAGTCATGATACGGTAAGAGCGTGCTGATCGCCCGGAGGTAATTGTCCTATTTTCCGTTTAATGATTCCAAGATCATTAAAGTATGAGCCGATGACCAACTGAAGTTGTAACAGCTCAATCCCTCCCCGGTGAGGGGGTGGTAATTTTCGCGGATGGGTGCACCTGGTGTGGATAAGCCCTCGGCGTTATTCAATACTTTGGCAGATAACAAACCGGCTTCTGCATCAAAGCCATAATTGCGTAATCCTTTTAAACCGAACCAGACAGGACTCATCCATACCGGTCCACGCCAGTATCCGGTAGGGTTAAAGCGCGGATTGTCTTTGGCAGCTGTTGGGAACGGCACTTTTGTATTGAACTGAGTTGCATCCATCAAGCTACTTTTCACAGCTTCTGCTTGCTCAGGAGTAGCGACTTGTGCCCACAACACAATCCATCCTTCCGGTCCTTTACCACGACTGACCAATGGCTGTTTAGTATGTATATCTACATCATAAAAGAAACCGGTAGTGGTATCAAACATCTTTTCACGGATAAAAGCAGCCACCTTATCGGCCTCCCTTTCATATTCAAGCGCCGCTTTGGGTCGCCCTACCAATTGGTTCATTTTGGCCAGAAACCGTTTCTCAGCCACCAGAAAGGCGTTAAGGTCAGCACTCTCCTGATTCATACTGTAACCCACCAAGCGATCGTTGTAATGATTGTCCAGCATTTTCACACCCAAATCCTGATCAAAGCGGATGAAATTATCACCACCACCTTCCCAAGCAGCTGCTTCAATGCGATGATCGTGTAAGGTGCCATCTTTGTCTGTTACAGTTACATTATACGGGTGAATGGTACAGCCATATTCACAAATGCCATTGCCGTCATGATCGCGGTTACGGTACCACCATTGGTGATAACGAATCAAATGTGGCAACATTTCAGCCACAAAAGCCGTGTCTCCGGTATTCTCAAATACTTTCCAAACAGTCCACGCCGCCAATGGGGGTTTCGAATTACGTTCGTTCCAGTTACCACTGCCATCCTGATCATCGTAGTAGAAGATACAATCGAGAATCATGCCTTCATCCCAGGGACGTTCGGTATCATTTACCGCTACCTGGTAATCAAACATACTGCGGATATTGTTCTTAGCAACCTCCGGCATATAAGGTGCTAAACCGGCACTATGCTTCCAGGAATCCCAGGCCCACACCCCATTGAACCATTTATAGAAAGTACTGGGTACTACGCCTTCAGTCAGGATTCGACCAGCTGGTGCACGGCGGTTAGTATTCAGTGTCATCAATGCCTTCATGGCTGTTTGAAGGGCCACCTCATCGCCACCTACTTTCTCTTGTAATTTATTTTTCAGAGCCTGCCAGCGGGCACTGTTTTGCAAATGAGTAGTGTTCGCATTGGCTAATATTTCATTCACATCGGCCTCTGATGCCCCTTTCTCCTCTTGCGAAAATACGAACGACTGCAACTGCGACAATTGGAAGTTTTTCCCAGGTTTTAGTTTTATGTTTTCTGACCAAAGCATCTGAAAAGCATTCCCGTGGATGATTGTTTTCACCTCATCAGCCATTCGGATTGAAAACTGCCATTCTGGTTCAGAATAGTAATTCCAGGTTTCATGTATCCCGTTAAAACCTATTTCAATACCTTTGGGTGTGGATGTCAGTTTTAAATCATTCTTATAAGGCAGAAGCTCCCCATTCCATTGCAATTGCAGGATTTGCTTTTGCGAAGAGTTGTTTTCGATTTCATAACTCACTACAGCAGAATGAGCTGTAACATAACTCACTTTTAAACGCACGGCAAAATCGTCGGTTCTTAAATTTTGAACCAGATATCCCGGATAGTAACTGATGTCATCGGCTGCAATAAACGGACAATTCACCCACTCCTCGTTATGTTGTTTCGAAATAGTGAGTTGGGCCAATGTATTTGCCAGCGCTACAGGATACTCACCTGCCACAATGTACGGACCTGTAAAACCACCCCAGAAACTACTATCCTTTGGTAGGAAATAACCAAACCAGGCACCTTTATCCGCAAAACCAGTGTGAAAGTGATTACTTTCCGACACAGGGGCCTGTGGTGTGTAACGGATGTCCAGTAAATTGGCCATCGAGGCATCCTGCTTATCTCGTGTCGGTGGTGCTACCTGGCAACTAATAAGCAGAATGATTAAAAATGAAAATGTTATTGTTTTCATATGATTGAATGTTATTATCTGATGGAATTGAAACCACCCCGTCTTCTCGTTCGTTCTTCACGATAAGCCACCCCTCCTAATCCCGATAGCGATCGGGAAAGGAGGGGAAAAAGGTGATGGTAATTATTTCTTAATAATCATATATTACTCTTCCAACCGATGTGATATCACTTTTTTTACTCAATGGAACAATGGTGAACGAATAACTGTAGTTACGTGCCGGAATGCAATACTCCGGATGTACCCGTGCTCCCCAGCTGTTATCACCGCCAACACCAATTTGCGCATAATCCACGAAAAGTGTATTCACAGAGCCTTGCTGAATGGAACCACCATGTTTATTGGGTTCGTCTTTCCTTTTGTGATACAGCTCTTCGTAACGGAATGGTAACACATTGGCTGAAATAGTTGGGGCACCTTGTATCAATAATCCGCTGCCAGCTGTAGTGGTTACACTCATCCATCGGACATCGGTTTTATTTCCGGTCTCCTGAGGTCGCACATAAGGAAAATACTGCTCCCAAACGGTTCCTCTATAATGCCCCACGAAAGCTGAGGTATGTCGATCGGCGTAATTTTCATGCGGCCCACGACCTAACCATTCTACTTGCTTGAGTGATGGATCTAACAGCACTTTCATGCCTAATCGTGGTAACTCAGGTAAGTCGCGACCTCCTGGTGTAAATTGATTATCAATTTTAAGTGCACCATCAGCATACACCGTGTAGATGGTTTGCATCACTGACTTACTCTTCTCATCCTTCAACGTGGATACTACTTGTACTTGCTTGTCAGTGTGTTTCAGCACATCACAGCTACTGGCCTGCATCCTTTCACCGGCTTCTTTCCAAATATTCAAACGCGAAGGCGCACTGTTCCCTAAATCATTGTCGGTAACGGCTCGCCAAAAGAACGGACGTACTTCTTCTTTCAACAGCTCTTCCCCATTCAGTTGATAACTGGTAAGCACCCCATTGATTTGATCAAAGGTCAATTGCACACGACCAGCCTGGATCCGGATCTGCTGTTTCTTATTTTTAACTTTAATAGAAGCTGGCTCAATCACAACATTCTGAGCTGGGATACCTACTGGCAATTGCAATTGCTCAGCAGCCACCAGATGACCGGCTGACAACATCGGCTCATCCTCCACTAACAGTGTTTTCAGGTTTAAGAAATACTCAGCTCCAGGCTTGGGTTGAATGGTTTTATAAGGTACTTCCACAATGGCTGATTCTCCAGCAGCCAACAATGGCATTGTCAGATCACCTTTTTGAATAACCTTTCCATCTTCTTCAATGCGCCATTTGAATTGGTAGTTAGCGGATGTGCGAAAATCATATCGATTGGTTACTTTAATTTTTTTGGCAGCCATAGGCACAGCTTCGAAATGGAAGTTCTGATACACTTTTTTCACTTCCCAGGCATGGGGATTCAGCGACCGATCAGCAGCTACAATTCCGTTGGCACAAAAGTTACTATCGTTCACCACTCCGGCAAATCCCATGTCACCACCGTATCCCCAAATGTTATTACCAGCTTCGTCTTTTATGGCAAAGGTCTGATCAACCCAATCCCAGATAAATCCACCTTGCAATTGCTCGTGTTTGTAAATCAAATCCCAGTAATCCTGAAGATTACCGATGCTATTCCCCATAGCATGGGCATATTCACAAAGAATCAAAGGCCGTGTTTGCAAATGGTTGGTATGGCGTTTCAGATGCCATGGTCGTGCATACATCGGACAAATGATATCCGTGTATTCCGCATCACCTGCATCTTCCGATTGAACCGGACGCGTATCATCAATGGATTTAATCAACTCGTAACAAGCTGCCCAGTTTGGGCCATCACCCGATTCATTACCCATAGACCAAATAATCACGGATGGATGGTTTTTATCGCGACGCACCATGCGCTCAACCCGATCTAAGTAGGCATTTTTCCACATCGGCTGATTGGCGGTGGCTTTATCCGGATCATACCCCATGCCATGTGATTCAATATTGGCTTCACCCACCAGGTACATGCCATAGAAATCACACAGGTCATACCAATCTTCGTGGTTGGGATAATGACTGGTGCGCACAGCGTTAATGTTAAGTTCTTTCATCACCCGGATATCTTGTTCCATGCTCTCTCTGGATACCACACGGCCCGTGTGCATATCGTGTTCATGACGGTTCACTCCTTTGATAAGAATCGCTTTGCCATTCACCAATAATTGTCCGCCTGCTATTTCGACACTACGAAAACCTACCTGACGGGTAAGCGATTCAATAAGCTCTCCGGATGTATTCTTATGGTTGATGATCACAGTATACAAGTTGGGAAGCTCAGCATTCCATGCTTTCACATCATTTATTGTTGACGAAAAAGTAACGCTTGCATCAGCTGCTTTGGTTTCATCCAGAAGAACCGTACTGCCATCCATTAACTTCACTTGCACCTGATCACCTTCTTTCTTATCTCCTCTAAAAGTAGCTGTCAATTGAAACTGGCCATCTTTGTAATCGTTATCAAGTCCGGCTTTCATGTGAAAATCGAACAGGTGAAATTTAGGACGGGCGGTCAGGTATACATCACGTTCCAAACCGCTGATTTTCCAATAATCCTGATCTTCGAGGTAGGCCCCGTCACTCCAGCGATAGACTTCCAGTGCGACACTGTTATCACCCGACTGAAGGTATTGGGTGATGTTGAATTCGGCCGGTACTTTACTGCCCTGACTATACCCAACTTTTTCGCCATTGATCCAGATGTAAAAAGCAGACTTCACACTTCCCAGGTGGATAAAAACCTCCTTTTGATCCCAGTTAGCCGGGATGGTAAAAGTGCGTTTATAACTACCAACCGGATTAAACTCATTGGGTATAAATGGTGGGTTGGCCGGGAATGGATACGACACATCTGTGTAAATAGGTGTACCAAAACCTTGTAACTCCCAGTTACCAGGCACCTTTATATCCGCCCAACCAGACACATCAAAGCCCGGTTTATAAAATTCCACAGGACGGTCAGCCGGCTTCTTCACAAAATTAAATTTCCAGGTGCCATTCAAGATCTGAATGAACGGGCTATCAAATTTATTGCGCCATAACTCTGCTGATTCATCATCAAAAGGGATGAAAGAGGCATGAGCCGGCTCCTTATTAACAGCAAATACTTCGGTGTTCTCCCAATCATGTTTCCCTTGTGTTTGAGCCTTTAGCAGGCCAGAAGAAGCAAGGGTTAGGAGGATAATTCCCAGTGTTTTTTTCATGTGATTATATTTTATTTTGTTATTGACACTAACAGGATCATCTTCCCGGGGGCGGGAAACCCCCGGGTTAATGATTCTCCCCATTGGGGATTTGTTTCCGATATGTGATTTATTTTGGTGTATTCAATTCTGATTACTTTCTGAATTTAATCGCTTTATAAGTACCATTCTGCAATTGCACCAGGATAATATAGATCCCATTGGAGATCTTATTCATGGCTAATTCCTGCTGATTGCTTTTTAACACTGTGATACCTCCCATATCAATTATCTCCACTGACTTCAACGGTGTTGCCGTTTGTAAAAAGAGATGCTGCAGATCGGTATCATAAACCATTTGCACTTCCGGATCATTTTCCAGCTCTATTACTGCATCGATGCCGTCATTGTATAAGGCCACGTCGTCCCAAAACCAACCCCATGCCTGGGTGTCGTACATACAAAAGCCCAAAAAAACAGTTTCGTTTTCAAAAATTTCAGGAATCGCTGCTACTGCTTCTTCCCAGCTATCATTCTTATCGGGGTGATTGTCATAAAGCGTATGCCAATTGCGTTTATCTGTTGAAATGGCCACTTTGTTTTTGGCCTCTCCATGCAAATCATATTTCTCCCAAAATGAAAACTTGATATCCTGAAAACCGGTGAGATCAATGGCTGGTGAGATCAACCAGAATGCCTCCTTCTGCGAATTCTTGTCATAGAACTGAACACCATATTGCCCCAGTTCGGTATGATTGTTTCCCACACAAGTCTGCCAATGTGAAGTCGTGCCATTACTGCCATTTCTCACTTCCCATCCTTGAGGGAATTCCGGTGGTGAACAGTTTTCAAAATCTTCCATAAAAAAGCGCACCCCTTCTTCGGTATCGTACCATAGTAAATGAATTTCATTCTGGGAAACCTGATACACATCAGTAGCCGGAACACTACTAAATGCTGCATCAGTGAATTCCAGCTGAATATTGTGAACAGCATTCTCCGATTCATGATTGGTTGCCTTGCCTTCAATCATTATTTCGGCAACATTATTGTTTTCCACCTTCACTTTGACCATCAATCCCTCTGGTAAATTGGTGACCTGAAAAGCTTCAAGTGGTAATTCCCCATTTTCGATGACAAAGGAAGCATTGTTCAACTCTACTTCCAGAGCATTTCGAACTGATCCGTCATTGAGGTAAGATTCAAACAAATTGGTATTGACCCAATTCAATGTAGGCTTAGGAGCCACTAATGAAAAGGTCACTTTACCATCCTGGTGTTCAATTTGCGCCACTTCCACACCCGAAAAACCACCGGTGAATAATTTCGTATCCGGTGTTGTAAAGGCACCTAAAGCAGTATTATTTGAAGGACCGGGGAACAAATCCCGGTATGAACCGCGATCATC
>Ga0193953_1000262_pt1 | contig 29716 bp, 24 predicted proteins | sample BB_4_MG_FD_140325 | JGI IMG/M metagenome (GOLD analysis project Ga0193953, IMG submission 140325) | Microbial mat bacterial communities from the Broadkill River, Lewes, Delaware, United States - BB_4_MG | ecosystem: Environmental > Aquatic > Freshwater > River > Microbial mats | place: USA...
CTCTTTTTTTATTTGTGCTTCCACGATATATCTATTATTTCGTACATTTACACCAGTAGAAAACCAATTTGTCACTGATCTATACCGTATGCGTAACCTCACCAGATTTATAACAATAGGATTATTGGCTTTTGTTGCGAACCTTTATACCTTATCGGCTCAAATAAAGCTAAGCCCTGCTAACTGGTGGACAGGGCATGCATATAATAAGATTGTGGTGATGGCTCATGGCCAACAATTGGGAACAAAAACGGTAAGTATTAAATACCCTGGCGTTACTTTATTACGAACCATACCTGGTGATAGTCCCAACTACCTGTTTATTGAACTTGAAATCTCGCCATCTGCCCGGCCCGGAAATGTGCCTATTCGATTTAATGCCGGTTCCCGATCTGCTGGAGTAAAAAATTTTCACCTTAAGAGCCGAAATCAATCCTATTCGCCCAAAGGCCTAAATCAGGCGGATGCGATCTATCAAATCGTGCCGGATCGCTTCAGCGATGGTAATTCCAAAAACAATAATCTACGAAATTATTATGAACGCACGGATCGCTTAAATCCGGCTGGCGTTCATGGCGGGGATATAGCTGGTATCAAGAATCATCTGAATTATATCCAACAACTAGGTTTTACAAGCATTAACCTATTACCAGTTGCCCAAAGTAACCAAATGGTATCTTCCTATCATCGAATGGGAGCTACCGATTTCTTTCATATTGACGATCGCCTGGGCACTACCAGTGATTATAAATCCTTAATCAACCAATGTCATCAAAAGAACATGAAAGTGATTCAATCGATGATTTTACATCAGGTTGGCAAACAACATCCACTCTACAAAGAAGCTCCGTTTAACAACTGGTTTTATCCTGGTAACTCCAATTATGTAGAAAGATTGGATTACACCCCATTAACCGATGCCTACGCTACAGTATCTGATTTCAATAAGGCCATCCAACAATGGGAAGAACTGGATCTTCCGGTATTGAATCAAACCAACGAATGGCTCGAAAAATACCTCATTCAACAGACCATCTGGTGGGTTGAAACCTTCTCGTTAGATGGTATCCGATTGGAAAAAACACCTCGTAATCACCCTGCATTCATCAAGAGTTGGCTGACCACCCTCAGTGATAATTATCCAAACCTGGCCATCCTGACCGATGCCCCAACCCAATCGGGTGCCAATGCCGCATACTGGCAAAGTCTTATTGCTAAGGAAAACGTCAAAGCCAGAGCACAAATCCACACCTGTGATTATGCATTAGCCCATAAGGCCGCTGATGCCTTCTCGACTTTCAGAGATGCCAATGAAGGCATGATGGATTTATACAGTACGCTGGCTGCCGATTACATCTATCAGATACCGGAAAACAACATTGTTTTTGTTGATAACCACCAATTAACACGCGCCTACACAAATGCAGATAAAGAATTAAGCCAGCTCAAGCTGATGATGGGGTTCATAATGACCACCCGGGGCATTCCGTGTATGCTATATGGAACGGAATTATTATTGGATGGAAACATCAGCAAAGGAGAAGGCTTTGTGCGAAAAGACTTCCCTGGCGGATGGGCCAACGACGCCAGTAATGGTTTTACACAGCAAGGTTTAACACCCAAGCAAAGAGAATTTTCTGCGTTCATTAAGCGATTGGTAACTTGGCGAAAAACTGCAATAACCTTGCACTCTGGTTCTTTTCAACACTACAAACCGTCTGAAGGCATCTATGTCTATGGCAGGTCAACAGATACGAATGGCATTATGGTAATTATTAATAACTCAGACACCAACAAGTGGCGATTAGACCTCTCCAAATACCAGGATATGTTGAAAACTTTCACTTCAGCAACGGACATATTAACCGGTAACTCATTTGATGATTTGGATGACTTATTGGTATTGCCCAAATCTATCTTGATATTCGATTTACAATAGTATCATTTAAAGGATAAATATAAAGTGGAAAATAACTCGGCCCGGTTCGATCTAATTGACTTTCGAAAAAGGTAACGCTATCCATAATTTGCTCATCAAACACAGTATATTCATAGTGTTCCAACACCTTGTTTAATCGCTCGCGATGTGGGGGGTATTTGAAGCGTCCTAGTGTCAGATGAGGTTTATATTCGCGTTTTTCTACTTCCTGCCCATGATGTCTCATAATATTCACAATCGCTTGTTGCAGCTCTATCAATTGTTCCCCATACTCCAAATCGGCCCAAAGCACTTTTGCCTTACGCACATTGGGAAACACACCCAACCGAGTAATACGAACCTCCTGACATGGAAAATTGGGAATCAAGCCACTTAACTGATCATTTATGGACTCAATTAGCTGATTCGAAGATTTACCAATAAAATGAAGAGTGATGTGAAAGCGTGCCGGATTAATCCAATTGACTTTTTCCTGCATCAAACGCTGCCGAATATCAACCAATTGATTTAGAAAATGCTCCTTCGCTTGAATCTTTATACCGATAAAAGTTCGCTTCATGAATTTGTGTTTTAGTACCCCATGCTAAAGCTTGGAGTTACTTTTCGCCTCATTTCACAGATAATGATCAATCCGTTAAGACTTCCCTATACCCTGTTCCCTGATCCCTGTTTATTCCCTTTTCACTCTTCGTGAAAATATCGTACTTTAGATATTCAAACAGTAAATTTACAGATATGCCAACACAAAAGAAAGTAGCCGTAATATTATCCGGATGCGGAGTTTTTGACGGTGCCGAGATACATGAATCCGTATTTACCCTTTGGGCCATAGCAAAATCAGGTGCCACCTACACGATTTTTGCCCCTGATGTAAATCAGCATCATGTGATCAATCACCTGACCGGCGAAGAATCCGGTGAAACCCGCAATGTATTAGTCGAATCAGCGCGAATTGCACGCGGTAAAATCCAACCCTTAAGTGATTACCAGGCGGCTGATTTTGATGCCTTACTCTTACCAGGTGGTTTTGGAGCTGCCAAAAACCTCAGCTCATTGGCTTTTGATGGTCCGGATTGTACTGTTAATGCGGAAGTAGAACAAGCGTTAAAAGAAACCCACACAGCTCAAAAACCAATTGGAGCCTTGTGCATTACACCGGCTGTTATTGCGAAAGTTTTTGGTCAGGTGGAGGTAACTATCGGGCAAGATACCGCCACTGCTGAAGTTATTGAAAAAATGGGTGGTACACATAGTAAAACAACACATGGAGAAGTGGTGATCGATAAGGCTAACAAAATTGCAACAACTCCTTGTTACATGTTGGATGCCACCATCGATCAAATAGCTACCGGTGCTGAAAACGTAGTTGAGGCTACTTTAAAAATGGCTTAATTATACTCTATTTGCACAACACCAACTGATGAGTAGTTCGTGTTGTGAAAAATAATCAGTCCATACAATGTATACTACCAGGTTATTGACCTTAAAAAGCAGATTCTCTTCCTGATCACCATTCTTTTCTCTAACAAAACAAAAGCCACCCGGATCAGGGGTGGCTTGATACAAATCAACGGTTTTACCCATGGGTAAAAATTCTATCTGAAGAATAACAACTCTCTGTATTTTGGTAAAGGCCACATCTCATTGTCAACAATCAGCTCCAATTTATCGATGTGCTTACGCACTTCTTCCAAATAAGGACGTACTTCTTTATCGTAAGCATAGGCTTTCTCAGTCTCATCTTCAATCACATTACACTTCTTACGAGCTTCCACCATCTCACCCACTTCCAATTTAATGGCAGATACATGATTGGATAAGGTTTTAATCAACTCTTTACGGGCACCGGCCAATTCATTAAACTCTTCCTCGCTAAATATGTCACGTAAACCCTGTACATTTTGGACAAGCTGCGTTTGGTACGCCACAGCAGTAGGCACAATGTGGTTGATGGCCAAATCACCCAATACACGGGCTTCAATCTGGATTTTCTTGGTAAACTTCTCCATCTCTACTTCCACCCGTGCGTGCAGCTCTTTCTCCGTCATCACCCCAGTAGATACTAACGTTTTCTTCGATTGCGGATCCAGGTATTTAGACAATGACTCCGGCACACATGTGATATTGGTTAAACCACGCTTGGCCGCTTCTACTTTCCATCCTTCTGAATAACCATCGCCATCAAACCGAATGGCTTCTGACTCCAGGATAAGCTTTTTGATGATTTGAAAAATAGCCTCATCCTTTTTCACTCCTTTTTCGATCAAAGCATCCACATCGGCTTTAAACTCTTCCAACTGAACTGCCATGGCTGCATTCAGAGCTGTCATAGCCGCTGCACAGTTAGCAGTAGAACCTACTGCACGGAACTCAAAACGATTACCAGTAAATGCAAATGGGGAGGTTCGGTTACGATCTGTATTATCCAGGATAATTTCAGGAATACGACCGATACCTAATTTAAGAGCCGTTTTCTCTTCCGGTGACATTTTCTGATCCGTCACACGTTCAGCCAGATTATTCAACATACCCGTGATCTGTGACCCACAGAATACCGAAATAATTGCCGGTGGTGCTTCGTTAGCTCCTAAACGGTGACTATTAGAGGCATTCAGAATAGCTGCACGTAATAAATCCTGATTTTTATAGACCGCAGCAATGGCATTCATTAAGAAAGTCAAAAACTGCAAATTCCCTTTAGGATTCTTACCGGGCCCTAATAAGTTAACACCGGTATCGGTTTGCAAGGACCAGTTATTGTGCTTACCCGAACCATTCACACCTGCAAATGGTTTTTCGTGGAACAATACTTCAAATTTATGGTGACGTGCCACACGCTTCATAATGTCCATCAACAACTGGTTGTGGTCATTGGCTAAGTTAGCTTCTTCAAAGATTGGAGCTACCTCAAACTGGTTTGGAGCCACCTCGTTGTGACGGGTTTTCACAGGAATACCATGACGGTGACACTCAATTTCCAATTCGATCATGAATTTACCAACACGTTCCGGAATAGACCCAAAATAGTGGTCATCCAACTGCTGATCTTTGGATGAACTGTGGCCCATCAGCGTACGGCCTGTGAGCATTAAATCAGGACGTGCCTGATACAAGGCTTCATCAATCAAAAAGTATTCTTGCTCCCATCCCAGGTTAGCATGTACTTTTCTGACATCTTTATCGAAATATTGACAAACGCCTACGGCAGCCTGATCAACGGCAGCTAAGGCTTTTAACAATGGTGTTTTATAATCAAGCGCTTCACCTGTGTATGAAATAAAAATGGTAGGAACACAAAGCGTCGTACCGACAATAAAAGCAGGTGATGATACATCCCAGGCAGTGTAGCCACGTGCCTCAAATGTTTGACGAATCCCTCCTGAAGGAAATGAAGAGGCATCTGGTTCTTGCTGAGCTAATAATTTTCCGGAAAAAGATTCCATCATATTACCATTCTCTCCAAAATCGATGAAACCATCGTGCTTTTCAGCAGTGGCATCTGTTAAAGGCTGAAACCAGTGCGTATAATGAGTGGCTCCATTTTCAATGGCCCATGCTTTCATCCCTGCAGCTACATTATCGGCCATCTTACGATCGATGGGCTCCCCTTTTTCATTGGCTAACTTAACTGCATGATAAGCATCACGTGAAAGGTATTTCGCCATCGCCTGGTGGCCAAAAACCAACTCACCATAATAGTCAGTTACCATTTTAGCAGGAAATACCACTTCCTTCGGTGCTCTGTTCATCAACTCTCCAAGAGCTTGAAATCTTAATTTCGCCATAGTTGTATCTTTTTTAATTTGAGTTAGCAGTGACAAAAATATACCTTTTTATTTTAATACCTAATTTTTAAAGGGGTCATTTTGATAATTTAATACTTTTTGTAGACCAACACCCCCACTTTGGCAATATCATTTAAATCACAAAACAACAAAACAAAACACAGCACCCCCACAAAACACAGTACTTCCAAAGCGAAATAATAAATTACAAAAAAACCACCTATTCTAAAAAAAGAACAGGTGGTTTTTTATTTAAATAAAAAAATCTCAACAAAACCCTTTAAAAAAGGGGCTATGTGATTACTTATCCATTTCTGAATAATATTTGTAGAAATAAGGAATCGATTCAATACCATTAAAGAATTGCTCCAATGGGTAGTTTTCATTTGGCGAATGAATGGCATCTGCCTCCAGACCAAAGCCCATCAATACTGATTTTACACCTAGAATCTCCTCGAAAGTAGAGATGATTGGAATAGAACCACCACTACGTACAGGAACAGGACGTTTACCAAATACTGTTTCTAAAGCTTTATCAGCCGCCTGGTATGCCGGCAAGTCAATCGGACAACCATATGCCTGCCCACCATGCAGGTGTTTTACTTTTACTTTCACGCTTTTAGGAGCAATGGATTCAAAATGCTTGCAGAATAATTCTGCTAATTTTTGATGATCCTGATCAGGCACCAAACGTGAAGAAATCTTAGCATATGCTTTTGATGGCAATACGGTTTTTGCACCTTCGCCGGTATAACCACCCCAAATACCACATACATCAAATGATGGACGAATACCCGTACGCTCATTAGTCGTAAATCCATTTTCACCTGCTAATTCTTCTACATCCAATGCTTTTTTGTACTCGTCCTCACTGAACGGTGCTTTGGCCATCATGGCACGTTCTTCAGCAGATACTTCAATGACATCATCGTAGAATCCAGGAACCGTGATGTGTCCATTTTCATCTACCATATCCGTAATCATCTTGGCCAATACATTAATTGGATTAGCCACTGCACCACCAAACAATCCTGAGTGCAAGTCGCGATTAGGACCTGTCACTTCAACCTCCCAGTAGCACAGACCACGTAAACCAGTTGTAATAGTTGGTACATCAGGTGCAATCATACCCGTATCTGATACCAAAATCACATCCGACTTCAACAATTCTTTATTATCGGTACAAAATTTAGGCAAGCTTGGTGAACCAACTTCTTCTTCCCCTTCAATCAGGAATTTTACATTACATTTCAATTGGTTGGTTTTTACCAGGTATTCAAATGCTTTCATATGCATGAAACCTTGGCCTTTGTCATCATCAGCACCACGCGCCCAGATTTTGCCATCACGAACCTCTGGCTCAAATGGAGGTGATTTCCATAGTTCCAATGGCTCTGCAGGCTGCACATCGTAGTGAGCATATACTAAAACGGTTGGGAATGAAGGATCAAGAATTTTTTCACCATATAAAACAGGGTTTCCTTCCGTTTCCATTACTTCTGCTTTATCGACACCGCCTTCAAGCAAAAGTTTCTTCCACATTTCAGCACAACGATACATATCATCTTTATGTTCAGGCTTTGAGCTAATGGATGGAATTCTGATTAACTCGAACAACTCTTCCAGGAAGCGCTCCTTGTTGTCCTCAATGTACTGTTTGAGATCTTGCATGATTATTCTATTTTAATTTATAATTTTCATTTATGATTTTGAAAAATACATATCCCAAGACAGAAAACCAAAGACAAAGCTCATTGTTTGAACATTGTTTCAATAATTTGAAACTAAATTAGCCCCCAAACACACTTTAACAGACACAAACAACTGCTTCACAGTAGAATAAATGGGTTATACTTTCTAACTCACAGGTTCATGTTTTAAAACATAACACGCTGTATTAATGCAAAAACCGGTAAAAACGAATCATTCGCTTTACCGGTCTATTCTCTTGTATTATTTAAACTGGCTACTTGATGTTATTAAATACACCAGTTACATCATCATCCTCTTCAAACTTGGCTAACAACTTATCAATCTCCACCATTTGCTCGTCTGTCAGCTCTTTGGTATCCTGTGGAATTCGTTCGAACTCGGCTTTCTCAATTTCGAAAGCATTATCTTCGAGGTATTTCTGAATAGGGCCAAAAGCTTCAAATTCACCATAAATCATGATGAACCCTTCATCTTCAAAAATCTCCTGAACACCAGCATCGATCAGTTCAAGTTCCAGCTCTTCCAGATCAATCCCCTCTTTCATGACCACTTTGAAGTTGCACTTGTGCTCAAACATGTAATCCACACACCCTGTGGTCCCTAAAGAACCGTTATATTTATTAAAATAACTACGCACGTTGGCAACGGTACGCACTGAGTTATCAGTGGCTGTCTCCACCATAAAGGCCGTTCCAAAAGGTCCGTATCCTTCGTAAACCACTTCTTTGTAGTCTGCCTGATCCTTACTTGATGCCTTTTTAATAGCACGTTCCACATTGTCCTTTGGCATGTTGGCTGCCTTAGCATTCTGGATCAACACCCTTAGGCGTGAATTACTGTGCGGGTCAGGACCACCATCTTTAACTGCAATAGTAATTTGCTTTCCAATTTTAGTAAATGTCTTGGCCATGGTTCCCCAGCGTTTCAGCTTTGTGGCCTTACGATATTCAAATGCGCGTCCCATGTTTTAAATCTCTAAATTATTCAAGAAGTGCAAATTTATATCGGTTTTTTGAAAAAACGGAGAATGACTTGCTTTTTTTTGTAAGCAGACCTACATTATCTCGACCAATACTAAAAAATGAGTCATGCGAAACATACATTTTATCGTTCTAAGCATCCTATTAAGTATTACTCAAATTAGCTGGAATCAAAAACAATCCGCTCATGTAAAATATTTTGCCGGCACCTTATCTCAGGCCCTGGAAGTAGCCCAAACGCAAAATAAACCAGTCTTTATTAAAGGATATACCGATTGGTGTGGTTACTGCAAACTACTGGATCGAAAAACATTAGCCGATGAAGGGGTGGCCAGCTATCTCAATGCCCACTTCATTAACTTGCGCGTTAACATGGAACGCGCCGATGGGCCAGAAATAGCTAATAAATATCGTATTAAGGGATTCCCGACCATGTTGGTACTATCACCCACTGGTAAGGAATTGGATCGATACACCGGATTTCGGGATGCGGCGACTTTAAAACCGGAACTGGAAAAAGCAATTGATACCTTCAAGAAGAGGAACTAATGTGGTGAATAAAAATACGTCAATCGTCACGAGAGACTACATGCAAGTTGAAAGCCGAAACAAAAAAATACATGAATCTGTTGTTTTAGAAGACTCGTTAACCCTTATGTTCACAGAATGGATATTCAACAGATTTTTCGAAATAATAAAAAATGGATTGCTGAAAAGCTACACCTCAACAAGGAATTCTTTAATCAATTATCGGAAGACCAAAATCCAGACGTCTTATACATTGGTTGCTCGGATAGTCGCGTACCGGCTGAAGAACTCATGGGTGTTCGTCCCGGACAGATATTTGTCCACCGGAACATTGCCAACATGGTTCCCAATACAGATTTGAGTGCGATGTCAATTATCAATTATGCGATCCAACACCTACAAGTAAAACACATCGTTGTGTGCGGTCATTATGGCTGTGGTGGTATTAAAGCGGCGTTGCAACCAGCGGATCTGGGTATTCTTAATCCATGGCTTAGAAATATTCGGGATGTTTATCGCCTTCATAAAGATGAACTCGATCAAATACATGAAGACAGTAAAAAATACGATCGTTTAGTCGAGTTAAATGTTCAGGAACAATGCGTCAATGTGATTAAAACCGCCGACGTGCAAAATGCTATCCAAGCCAAACAACTAACTGTTCATGGCTGGGTTTTTAATCTTAAAACAGGACAATTAGTTGATTTGAATATCGATTTTGATAACATTCTGAAAGACATCATGGATATCTACCGCCTTTCCTAAATCAATATATAACGTAGTCAATTAGTGTTCAATTCATTTGAAAATATCCATTACAAACCATTTTATATCCTCTAAAAACTTCATTTGATCAATCGGCACTTACTTTTCACTTTCAATTGTAGTATTTTATGCCAATTGAAAAGTGTGGAACAATGCCATTTCCAATTGATATTCGGACCATTTTATATGTATTTTCAATTAGCCATCTGTTAATTGCGCTGTTTCTTTTTGCTTTTATTCGTATTACGCATTCTTCGGACCAGGTACTCAAACTTTATCTCCTACCCAAAAGCTTCTTCTTCCTGGCATTTATATTACTAGGATGGCGTGACATGATACCTGATTACATTTCCGTTGCAGTAGGCAATAGCTTTCTGCTATATGCCATTTCACTGGATATATTTTGCATCAAACAGTCCTCCACCTCCATCATAATTAAGAAACTAAGCCAACACCTTATCTATACCACACTTTTGGTCATTCTCTTTTGGTTTGTTTCCCAAAATGCCTACCACATTCGCGTAGTAGTGAATTCCGCCATTCTTTGTCTGTTTTTTATGGATGGGGCCATCGCATTATTAATACAGCGCTCTGGCTTCACTCTTCAGAAAGTAGCAGGCGTTATCTTTATACTAAGCGCTATTTTATTTGTATACCGAGGTGTCAACATCCTGTATTTTCACACCCAATCCTCACTTCTGGAACCCAGCACAACCAAACTCATTATCCTCTACTCCATCTACCAAGTCTCCATTTTTAATACCTTTCTGTTATTCCTGATTTCAAAAGAAGGGGACAATAAACACTTGCTTGAGCAAAACAAAAAGATTGAAACAGATAATGAGTTACTCAATAAACTGAATACCACTAAAAATAAATTTCTCTCTATTATTTCGCATGATTTGCGTGGGCCACTTGGCAACATTGAGAATTTATCGTTCCTGATGCAGGAAAAGGGAAATGACTATAGTGAAGCTGATAAAAACAAGTATCTACATGTGATCCAACAAAGCGCTTCGCAGGCCAACCGTTTATTAAACAACCTCCTTTATTGGTCCTTATCTGAATCGGATTCCATTCGCCTGACGCCTGTTCAGTTTCCAATAAAAAAACTCATTGAAGAATCCCTTTCATTGTTATCGCCTCTGGCCATGCGAAAGCAAATTAATATCCACAAAGAGATTCCGGAAGATTTAACGGCAATTGCTGACATTGAAATGACCAACACCATTATGCGGAACTTAATCAGCAACTCCATAAAGTACTCTCATCCGCACAGCAGCATTACCATCCAATGCTTGATCACGAAAAATAACATGATTAAAACAGAAGTTATTGACCATGGAATTGGTATGTCTCCACAAAAGGTTCTCCAAATATTCAAGTCCAATGAGTTCCATTCAGAAAAAGGTACCTCCAATGAATGCGGAACCGGCTTGGGTCTGAAGTTAAGTATTGAATTCGCGAAAAAAAATGGTGGTGAGCTTGGCGTTGAAAGCAGTGCTGGTAAAGGCAGCTGCTTCTGGGTTACTTTGCCATCTGCATCCTCAAACACCAATACCACCTAATCTGTTCGGACAATTATATTTTTCGCTGCTCTACTAATGTCTTATGCACATCTTCCATTTCATCGTAAAAGACCTGGCCGTATTTACGAATAATCGGTTCTTTTAAAAACTGATAAATAGGCACCCCTAATTGCGCCCCAAACTCACGTGCCGGATGACAAATGGGCCAGACATGATAATTCAAAGCTTCAAAATCGGGATATTTCGCCACACGAATAGGGTAAAGATGACAAGAAATGGGTTTCTTAAAATCGACCAATCCATCCTTATGTGCTTTATCAATGGCACATTTACAAATGCCTTTTTCATCGAAGTAAGTGTAAACACACTCGCGCCCGTTAATGATAGGTGTTACTTTATCACCATCACCATCAACCACCCAGGTTCCGTATTTTTCAATCTCGTCAATGGCCTTATCAGAAAGAAATGGTTTCACAATCGGGTAAATTTCCTCTATAATGCCTGTTTCATCATCCTCCAAGGGAGCACCCGACTCTCCTTCTACACAACATTCCCCTTTACATACTTCCAGATTACACACAAATCGTTTTTCGAAAATATCAAGGCTTATTATTTTATCATCTATCTGAACCATACCTAATTCTAAAAATACTTTAAGAGGCGCAAAGATATAAGTTTTATTTGGTGCCCCCACAAGCGGTCACTAAAATAATAGTTGACACTTTCAACCATCTGATTAATTCATTAGAACTCAATCCCTGGCTGAGCTTGAATGCCGGATTGAAAGGGATGTTTTACACACTTAATTTCAGAAACCAGGTCGGCTGATTGGATTATTTCAGGCCTGGCATAGCGACCAGTTAAAACCAGGTGCAACCAAGGTTGTTCCACACGTATTTTCTCAATCAACTCCAGCATTTGCTCTGGATGGATCACCTGCTTTCCTACTTTCTCCGGTAATTGCATGGCCGTATTCACCTCATCCAAAATAACCATATCATACTGTGCAGAATGTACTTTTTCCTTTGCCAATTGCCAGGCTGTTTCTACCGTCTCAAGCGTTGCCTCAGCACTCACTCGCCAGGTACATCCGGCACCTGCCTGATAATTTTCAACACCTAAACGGTTCATCATCTCAATTTCACCATACCCGGAGTCAGCTGATTTCATAAACTGAATGACACATACCTTTTTGTTATGCCCCACACACCGTAACATCATACCCAGCGCAGCACTTGTTTTCCCTTTTCCATTTCCGGTGATCACGATCACCAGTCCTTTGGTATCCATCTTGTCCGCCATAATGATACTTGAAAAATTACCTAGACCATCTCTTGAATATCCATCTTAAAGCATTTCTCTTCTTCCAGTACCTGATATTTTGTGATGGCCAAGGCCTTATTAAATACCGGTCCATCAACTACCAGACTGTGGTACTCGCCACACTCTGCCATGGGACAAAATTTACCGGAAGCTTCAGTCGCCAGTTCTTCATTTAAATAGCGACCTAACCACTCTCTTCCCAGGAATTTTTTATTCACATTCACAATGACCGACCTGAATCCCAGAGCCAGGTACTCCTGGTACAACTCCATCGATTCCTCCGGCTTGATCCAGGCCGGGAAAAACGGATGTAATTCCACCTCACGACACACTTCTTCAATCCACACCCGATGCTCCTCCAAGTACAAATCACCATATACCACATGTGTGATACCGTGCTCTTGTTTTACCTGTTTTAACTTGGTTACATAAGTTTCGCGATAAGCACCAGCCTCAAAATGCATGAAATCAATGGGTAAATCCATCGCTTCCGCCTGCTTTTTCAAAATGGTTTCGCGATACCCATGTGCCATGGTTTTATCCACATTTGCCGGAATGGATGTTAATAACATAATTGGTTTTCCATACTGTTGCTGCGCTTTATACATGGCCAGACTACAATCTTTACCACCACTCCAGGATACAATATATTTCATAAGAAACTCATTTTTAAATTACATTATTAAATATAGCTATCAAAGTTGAAAGTAAAGACAGAATTGATGTACAAATATGCCCATCAATGTTTCTTTGCATTTATCCCGAAAGCTATGAATCAACTATGTTGAGCAGGTCTTCTGACTTTTCCGACTTTTATCACCTTCCCGTCTTGTCATTTAAGACAACAACAGTGGCTGCAGAATAAAAGTAACTTCCAATAAGATTGGATTGAAATTACAGCAGCGGGTACTGTTCAGGATTCTCACCTGATTCCCTTGCAAACAATCCGAATGAATTGTTTTACTACAACTGAGTACGAAGATATAAATTCCTGCTTAGTTATACCGATTCTTTAATGAGCTTAGCATTAAATTCACTTCGTTCTTAAACGCTTGTCATTAACAGATCGGTATTCACCATCAATCAATCACGCTAACCTTTACCAATAAATGGTAATATAAAGCCAGCAACTACCAACTCGCTGGAAAATTGCGTATATACAAATTAGCACCTCCCCTTTCTTGTCACTCCTATACTCTGAACCGCCCACCAGGACAGGCGAATAAGCGCCAGGACGGCTCCAAATTGCCCAGAATGGATTAATCCCCTGGCAGGACAACTCCCTGCTGCCCGGCTCAGGTTCAACGATCGGCAGGACGGCCTCCCTCTCCAACAGGACGGCGCATGCATGTGACAGGACGCTGGTAATGTCAACAGGATGGATCAAAATTGAACAGGACTGACTACCTTACAGATCGATAAATGCTAAAGTGGCAATAAAAATGGCACCCACAATCCACACAAATGAATACATGATCCATACCAATAACATTTTGAAAAATGATTTCACCCAGGTACGTTTGTATAAAGCACGGGCACCTGCCACTTGATAGAATGGGACTAACCAATAGAGATACCCTTCAGGATGCATACCCTTATCCGGTAAAATCAAGTTTATCAAGATAACAATGGTTGTTATGGTAAAAAGAAAGGAATGAATATTAAGCGCAAAAATGAGGTGGCCAATAAAAAGAGGCTTAGTCCTGAAAAACGAAATATACAAGAAAAAAGCAAACACTGGCATGAATAAGAAGAACGCCCAGGAAGCATACTGATAGAGTTTGTTCACATATAATTCCGGGTAATCTACTATTTTTTTTATGTTCCGTTTCCACTTGGAATCACTCTCCGGATTATCGGCTTCATCTTTGATGGCTTCTATTCCTTTGCTTATTCCGTCAAAACCAGGAAAAAACTCATCCTCCTTCTGGGCACTTAGCGTATCCAGATTAGCAGCAGCCAATTCTTTATTTACTTCCTGTCGAATAGTCACCGATATAGAATCCTGAGAATGCTCAATGGAATCGATCAAAGCAAAGGCCCCTTCTGTGATCTCATCAGCTGACAAATCACCATTTATCTTTGTATTCGTAATGGAGTTGGAAGTTACTTTTGAAATTAACAGAAACATCACAAAACTAATAAAGACATAAAAGCGAAATGGTGGCATGTACCGGGCTCTGCGTCCTTCCAGGAAATCAATGGTTAAGCGGGCTGGTTTAAATAATACAGCCACTAAGGTTTTGATAAGCCGGGTATCAAAAGACACAATGGTGCCCATAAAATCGACAATCATAAACCGCAAAGGGCGCTCCATTTCTTTTACGGACTGTCCACAATGGGAACAGTATTTACCCTCAAATTGGGCTTCACAGTTTTTGCAGGTGATTAAATTTGATTCGGCTTCATTATCAGCTGGAGTAGAAGGTGTGATTTCGTTAGGGTTCATATCAAGTATCCTGATCTGATTGTTTAACATTAGCAACGCGCCAAAGATAAACTTTTAATCGAAAACGGTATTCCAGGATTGAAAAAAACAACTACTGTTTGATAGGGATCATAAATACAAAACAGGCCCCTTCCCCGAGCTTAGATTGCACAGAAATGGTTCCACCCATTATCTCTACCAGGCTTTTAGAGATTGACAAGCCCAGACCGGTACCGCCGCCATACTGCTGATTTATTTGTTGCTCGGCCTGGCCAAAACGTTCAAAAATGTATTCATGATCTTTAGGATCAATCCCCACCCCGCTGTCTTTCACGAAAAACTCCATCGCCTCCGCGTTTATACGACAACCAAACTTAACACTTCCCTTTTCAGTAAACTTGAAGGCATTGGCAATTAAATTATTAAATACCTGATGTAATTTCTGCCGGTCGGCCAGTATTCTAACCTCTTGCTGCAAAGTATCACCATCAATTAGAATAGCTACACCTTCGACATGTGATAAAGGTGTGAAAAAGGTTAATAATTCAGCGAGCAACTCATTTACCGAGATGACTTGCCAGTTTAACACCATTTGCCCGGTTTCGATCTTTGAAATCTCCAATACATCATTAATAATATTCAATAATTGCTGCCCACTCCGAAGAATCACATTGGTATATTCCATCCTTTCGTCATCTGAAATCCCCGGACTGCGCAATAATTCAGAAAAACCAATAATGCCATTCATGGGTGTGCGGATTTCGTGCGACATATTGGCCAGAAAGGCTGATTTTAGTCGATCACTTTCTTCGGCCCGCGCTTTGGCATCAATAAGGGCCCTTTCATCTTCTTTGGCTTTCGTCACATCACGCACAATGGCCAATGTACGTTCAGCTGACAGGTACACCATCCGGGATTCAAATATCCTGGTTCGGGTATCGATTTTCAACTCATAATCGTATGTTTCAATCCCTTTACCCGCTAATACTTTTGCTATTTTATCATGTGTTAATGCGGCCACATTTGGGGGTAATATATCATCCACATTTTTATTTAAAAATTCATTGGGGACCACATATAACTCGTCTGTATTCTCAGTTCTATAATCACGGATCACTCCCCGGGCATCGAACACAAAAATATTATCCGGTATCACCGATAATAAACCTTGTACTTTATCATGATTGGACTCCGCCAACTCTTTCGCATCTTTCAAATTGGCAATCAATTCTTTTTCTACAGTGATATCCGTTAAGGAACCAAATCCTTTTAAGGGTTCATCATTTTTAAACTGAACAATTCCGCTTCCCTTAAAATATCGATAATTACCCTCGTCCCAATCAATGCGAAACTCCCCTTTCCAGGGCATCCGTGTCACCATTGATTTTTTCCATTCACGTGTAATCATGGCTCTATCATCGGGATGAATACGGGCGATAAATTCTTTCAGGTACTTAGAATGCCTGGATTCACTTTTAAAAAACTCACTTCTGCGATGCCACACCAATCCATCGGTTTTAATGTCCCATTCATAAATGATGTCATTGGTATGCATGGCTACAAGGCGAAACTGTTCTTCATGTTCCCGTAAATTATCAACGGCTGTTTTCACCTCGTCAATATCCTGGGTAACACCATGAATCCCCTCTAATCGATTATCAATAATGACCGGCCTGACTGAAGTACGCACCCAGCGAAATGTTTCTTTAGCGGTAAATAAGCGGTGTTCAAAGGCGTAGGTTTTACCCGAACGGATCTCAAATAAAACCTGGTATATTTTCTGTAAATCCTCGGGATGAATATAGGCGGCAAAATGCTTATTTATTAATTGCTCAGGCCGATATCCGGTCAGTTGCTTCATCATCGGACTGATGTATGAAAAGAATCCCTGCTTATTAAGCGAAAAAATGGTATCGTTGATGTTTTCAACCAAATCGCGATATTTGATTTCGTTTTCACGCAGCGCTACTTCTGATTTAAATTTATCCGTTACATCCACAACAATTCCAACAGCACCACTCAATTTTTTATCTCTGTTAAATACTGGTGCGGTATATAGCTGTATAAAATGACTTTGCTGACTTCCTGTGGTATGGTATTCCCCTTCATAAAACCCTTCTTTGCCGTACATGGGGATTTCCAGAGCGGGCATAATGCGCCTGTCTTGTAACAAGTGCATATCAAATCCTAATAACTGATTGCGTGGCGATTTAAGAATCTGTGAAAAACGGTCGTTCAGATTAGTCACAACCAACGCTTTGTTGTAATGAAAAATACCCACCGGTGAATAATTAAACAAAATTCGGTAGGTCTCTTCTGAAACCTGGAGTTCGGATTTTTCAGGCTGAATCGCTCTATTAATCAAGCGTGCCAATTCTTGGATAGATTGCCGTAAAAGAAGCCTTTCACTGGCATTTATTGTTCGCTTTTTCTGATCCGCCAAAATTATATAATAAGTACCTGACGCTGGTAAATTGAGGATAGTTTGAGACCCGTAATACAGTGATGAGAATCGCGCACTCAAAACTAATGTATCCAATTCTCCAGGGCTCACATTTTCTATAAAATCAGTTTCCAAAAACTCCCGGCATGTCTTTTCCTCTTCCACATCCCACCGACAATACGTATAATGACTATACAATGCCTTATTTGTTATCTGACAAACAGACACAAAAGGAAGATTCATCAGTTCAGCCAACATCGTTACTGTTTCTGACACTCCTTCTATTGCATTTCCTATTTTGTGGACCAATCCCTCCATTCATTTCAAATCACAACGACCCAATCTTCACCTATTCTCAGTCATTAACCGAATTAAATATAGGTAGAATTAAAAAAAAATACAACCTAAACAGTATCGGCCTATTCAGGATGAATTTTACCTCTTATTTTTCTTAACGATCCTTATTAATTCTCTATTTTTAACCGTTAAGCCCCATCCGATGTTTAGAAACATCCTTTTACGCTGACCAATAATTTTTATCTTTGCCCAAATTTTTTCTGAACAATGCAAAAGCTTAGACCCATCATGTTCGTGGGCACTTGCTCCGATGCGGGTAAAAGTGTGATTAATGCCGCCATGTGCCGCATCCTAAAACAAGACGGTTATCAACCGGCTCCTTATAAGGCACAGAATATGTCGCTCAATAGTTATGCCACACCGGAAGGATTCGAAATTGGTCGTGCTCAAGCCACACAGGCAGAGGCTTCCGGCATTGAATGTCACACGGATATGAATCCGGTTCTCTTGAAACCCACAGGTGAAAAGATGTCGCAGGTCGTATTGAATGGCAAGCCCATTGGCAACCGATCGGCCTATGAATATTTCCGGTCCGATAACAACAACTTCTTGTTTGATGAAGCTTTTGCTGCTTTTAACCGCTTATCACAACGTTATTCACCCATTGTTTTGGAAGGTGCCGGTTCCATTGCTGAACTTAACTTGAAAAAACGGGACATCGTGAATATGAACATGGCCAAACGCACCAATGCCGCCGTTTATTTGGTGGCAGATATCGAACGTGGTGGTGTTTTTGCCAGTGTTTATGGTAGCATTGCTCTATTGGAGCCGGAAGAGAAAGCCCTCATCAAGGGAATTATCATTAATAAATTCAGGGGTGATATAAACTTGTTTGATGATGGAAAAAAAATATTGGAGGAGTTAACCGGTATACCGGTGACAGGTGTTATTCCTTACTTTAAAGACATCTATATTGAAGATGAAGACTCGGTAGTATTGGGTAAAAAAAACAACCGGGCGTCAGAAGGCACCATTAATGTAGCCGTGGTTTTACTCAATCAAATGGCCAACTTTACTGATTTCAATGCCCTGGAGCAGGATGATCGTGTTCATGTATATTATTCAAATGATGTAAATGAACTACGAAAAGCTGATATCCTCATTCTTCCGGGATCAAAAAACACGTTGGCTGATCTAGGTTATATCCAGGAAACAGGCATTGCCGATGTCTTAACTGAAGCCCACCAACAAGGCAAAACCGTCATCGGCATTTGTGGCGGTTATCAAATGATGGGGCAAGTGGTAAAAGATCCTGATGGGTTGGAAGGATCAGTCCCAGAACTGACCGGATTGCAATTATTACCGGTTTCAACTACCATCACTGCCGATAAAGAGACCATTCAAACCCAGTTTAGGTTTGGTAAAGATAGCTCGCTTTGTCAGGGGTATGAAATTCACATGGGACGTACACAGGTCCTAGCTACAATTCAACCTGTTGCTTATAAAGTTGATGGTTCCACCGAAGGTGTGTACCTCCAGCAAAAATGTTGGGGAACTTATATCCATGGCATCCTGGATAACAAACCCGTGATTGATCATCTGTTGGCCCCTTATACTTCAGATCCCGGACACCCTTTTAGTTATAAAGAATTCAAAGAGCGGGAATATAATCGACTGGCTGATCATGTGCGCGAATACCTGGACATAGACGCTATTTACACAACGATGCAACAAACAGCACACCAATGATTCGAAACGAATTCAGACATGGGGATGACGGCTATCGATACAACCGGGAAGTCATTGCCGATTTTAGCACTAACACCTGGTATTTAGGTCCCGATCCCGAATTGATTCGGTTCTTACAAGAGGCCATGCCGCGTATTCAAAAATACCCTGAATTACAAGGTGAATCATTTACTTGTCAATTGGCTGATCACCATCAATTGGCCCCGGATCAGATTTTGGTAACCAATGGAACAGCCGAGGCCATCTTCCTCATTGCACAAGCTTATATGGGTGATAGCAGCCGCATCATCACCCCTACATTCTCTGAGTATGAACATGCCTGTGGTGTCTATGGGCACCGGATATCCTTTTGCGGTTCCAACTTCATTGCGCCCAAACTCAACACTCCCGATGGTCTGTTTTGGATGTGCAACCCCAATAACCCCACTGGTCAGGTATTCAAACGCGATCTACTTCGAAAAATCGTAAAAGATAATCCGCAAACCATCTTTATCATTGATGAAGCCTATAGCGATTTTTGTCTGGAAGATATTTCATTGGTGCCGGACATTCCTCAGTTTCGGAATCTGATTATCCTCAAATCACTGACAAAAAACCATTGTCTGCCTGGATTACGCATAGGATATTTAATGGCCCATCAAATGATTCGTCAGAAAATAGCTGCATTTCGCCCCCCTTGGTCGGTCAACACTCTGGCGCAGGTGGCAGGTGAGCAACTACTAAAATACCCACGCATTAAGCCGGAATTACTATTGGAGCATCATGCCATAGCGCGTTCTTTTCAGACTGAGATAACAACCATCCCAGGTTTTGAAGTACACCCTTCATCCACCGGATTCTTCCTGGTGAAAACACCGCACAATGCTACTGAACTAAAAGAAACGCTGGTCAATGAATATGGGCTGCTCATTCGTGATGCATCAAACTTCAAGACTTTATCACCCAATCATATTCGTTTGGCCACGCTTTCACGACACAAAAATGATTTATTAATAAAGGCCTTGAAAGAGGTCACTCAAACCATACCAGCCATTTAACTTCATGGAGCACTACCCGGAAATAATAGCTGTCTTAATCGCCTACCTATTAGATTTATTAGTGGGTGACCCGTTGTGGCTCCCACATCCCATTGTGGCATTTGGTAAAAGCATCTCCAAAGGCGAAAAGTTACTGAACCATGGGCACCACCGCCTATTAAAAGGAGCATTGATGAGCATAGGTCTGATTGGTTTTGTATTTGCCTTCTTCTATGGATTAATGTGGATATCTGACTGGTTGCATCCTTTGTTTGCAATGGTTCTTACCGGTCTCTTTTTCTTTTTCGGCATTGCAAACCAAACCCTCATCAGAGAAGGAGTAGCTGTCTTCAAGGTATTAGCCATGGATGGCCTGGAAGCCGGACGCAAACAACTCTCCCGCATTGTAGGCCGCAACACCTCAGAACTATCCGCTCAACAAATACGAACTGCCGTATTGGAAACCATGGCTGAAAATCTCAGTGATGGTGTGGTGGCGCCCATTTTCTGGTATGCCATTGCCGGCATACCCGGTATGATGACGTATAAGATGATCAACACCCTGGATTCCATGATTGGCTATAAGAATGAGCGTTACCTGTATTTTGGTCGCGTAGCTGCGTATATCGACGATGCCGCCAACTATATTCCTGCACGATTAACGGCATTAATAATGGCATTGGTAGCCTTTTCGTCACAAGCAATCAGGTTCATCTTTCAATTTGGAAAGAAACACAACAGCCCCAATGCCGGGTATCCCGAAGCTGCATTAGCCGGCATTTTGAACTGCCGCTTTGGGGGCCCCAACGTGTATCACGGGCAACTCGTCAATAAACCATATATTGGACTTCAAGATCACACATTTGATGATTCACATATAAAAATAACATCACGCATCAATCATGCGGTATGTTTTTTTACAATAATGATAACCATTACAATCAACTATTTCTTATAAAAACCAGCATGGCAACACTCGACCCCTTTCATATTCCGGAATTATTTACTCACCTCAGTGACGAACTTCAGTATAAACTGGATCAAAAAGCAAAGCCCATCGGATCATTGGGACAGATGGAACGGATTGCCAAACAAGTTGGATTAATTCAGGGCACTTTAACACCAGTCCTTCACAAACCGGTAATGCTCACCGTGGCTTCTGATCACGACATCTGCGATGAAGGAGTTAGTCCATGCCCCATTGAAATTACCTGGCAGCAATGTCTGAATTTTCTGAACGGTGGTGGTGGCATTGGTTTGTTTGCTCAGGAATATGGATTTGATTTACACATAGTCGATGCCGGTGTGAAATATGATTTCCCCAAACACCCCAATTTGATTGATGCCAAAGTTCGAAAAGGTTCCCGTAACTTTTTACTTGAGCCAGCCATGACCCGTGAAGAGTGTGAGACCGCTCTGAATAACGGACGTAAAATCGTGGCTCGTTTTGCCAGCGAAGGCAGCAATGTAGTAGGGTTTGGTGAGATGGGTATTGGTAATACTTCTCCAGCATCTGCCTTATTAGCAGTGTTAGGCAATTTCTCTGTAATCGAAAGCGTCGGTCCGGGTTCAGGCTTATCACCAGAAGGTGTCATTAATAAAACCAAGGTCATTCAGGAAGCCATCCGAAAGCATGGTATATCAAAAGATCCGATAGAAAACCTGGCCCGATATGGTGGTTTGGAAATCGCTACCATAGCCGGGGGAATGTTGGAAGCAGCGGCGCGTCGCATGGTGGTTATCACCGATGGCTTTATTACTACGTCAGCCCTGTTAGCTGCCCATGCCATCAATCCACGTGTGGTGGATTACACGTTCTTCTCACACCAATCACAAGAGCAAGGTCATAAAAAGATGGTGGACTTTATGGGAGGTGAACCCATTCTGGACTTAGGTTTCCGTCTGGGCGAAGGAACCGGAGCTGCGGTAGCCTACTCCATCATTAAAGGATCCGTTGCTTTGATCAATAAAATGACATCGTTTGATGAAGCAGCGGTGTATAATACTGCCAACGAAGCCATTGAGAAATAGGTGTTAGCCCTTAGCTACTAGCCCTTAGCTGCTAGTAGCTAAAAGCTAGTGGCTAGAAACTAGTGGCTCTCTTAAATACACCACCTAAAAATAGCCGATGCCACTGACCAGTTGGAGCCCAGGTCGGCAAAGGCTACCAAATCCCCTTTCTTCAGTTTGCCTTTTTGCAGAGCATCAGCCGTAATGATGGGAATACTGGATGTCTCCACACAAGTATGTTCAGCAATGGTTTCATGTACCTTGTCATAATCCACACCGGTATTAGTTGCCCAACGTCTGTTCAGCCACTCAAACTTTTGGGCAAAGATGTAGTGATCTACCTCATCGGGTTGCAGACTCACAGCACCCAGGCTCTGGTGTACTGAATAGGGTAAGAAATTCTCCACATAGGGCAAATCGCGTGCAAAACTATCGGGTGAAATAGTAAAGTAGGCTTTCAAAGAAGGATCTGTATCCCACGGGCCTGCTTTCTTTGTATCCACTTTTACCTCAGCAGCAATTTCAGGATATTGTTCCGACATGAGATGGAATGCCTGTAACCCATAGCCCGGTCCTGTTTGACGCAACACAAAAGCCCCGCCCCCATCTCCTACCAACATAGTTTTCATAATGGTACTATCGGTATGTGGCAAGATGGATTCGCCCGAAACCACCAATACCGTTTTATAGAACCCCGAGGCTACATAGCTGGCACCTGTAATTAAAGCATACATCCAGCCGGTAAATCCCTGATCGATGTTGATGGCAGTAGCATTTTTGGCCCCTAACTCTGTTTGGATGGTGACTGAATTTGGGGGGGTTAACTGCGACAAATCGCGTGTAATATGCGTTACTACAATCATATCAATCTCCGATACATCGATGCCCGCATTATCAATAGCAGCTTGCCCGGCTTTCACAGCCATATCGGTAAACGTTTCATCTTTGGCCCAACGTCGCTCTTTAATCCCACTCTGATTATCCATAAAAGATTGTTCTTCGTCAGATAACTGCAGGTGCTTAAAGTCGTCATTTTTAACAATGGTAGGCGGCAAATAACTCCCAACTCCAATAATACCAACTGGTACATCAGGCACTACCGGCTTGGCGTGGGATAAGCGAAATTTTGTATCTATCATAACACGTTGTTTTTTCGAGCGTGAAAATAGTCTTTTTTAGTAGGATTTGGGGATAGGAAAAAACAGAAAGTGTATACCGGAAACTTTAATAATGTTGGTGATCATAATCCAATAAGCCATGCATTCTCAACAAAAAACTGCTCACATTCAGCAATGCCTGAAGCATTCGTGACAACCGAACCATAGGTACCCAGATTTACTGTTTCGCCTCCTGCAAATTCGTTCCTGTTACCATCTATCCAATGATTAAAACTCCACCCCGCAATAGTTGGTAAGTAGAGCAAATTCAGTTAAAGGATCCGAGTAATAAACACCACTCTCAATAGTGGTTATTGGCTAGGCCTTGTAAATGACTGCAAACAAATAACGTTGTAATTGACCACCTTTTATTGACCGTACTTTTCCCTTAGATCAACGATTATAGTTGCGTCCACCCAATAAATATCTTCATTACTGGTATAGAATAGATACTTTCCATCTTGTGTAACAAATGGACAAAAATCATGTGTTTTGGTATTGATATGCTCTCCCATGTTCATTGCTTTGGTCCATTTATTAGCACTGTTTTTGAAACTAATGTACAAATCACCTTCACCTTGACCACCAGCACGAGTGGAACAGAATATCATGTAAGACTCATCCGGAGAAACAAAAGCATCACACTCAAAATCAATCGAATTGATAGAATCTCCCATGCGAACAGGTTCTTGAAATTCTCCCTTTTTTGATTTCGCGTAATAGATATCAAAATCCCACTTATCTTCTGTTGAGGTATGTGCATTGGAAGCAAAATAGAGCGTGCCGGACCGTGTCAGGGATATATAAAACTCATCTTTACCCGTATTTACCACTTCACTCACGCCAATGGGCCTGGACCAACCATTTTCCTTTTTCTCTATATACCACAAATCCGAATCTTTAGTCTCTCCTTCACCCCCCAGAGGTCTGTTGGAAATGAAATAAAGCCTATGCTCATCATAAGACAGATAGGGATCGTTGTAACTATATTTATCATTCAACTCTAACTTTTGGGATTTTGACCACCTGCCGTTGCGCAATTCTACATACCGAATTTCAGCCTTCCATTCATCATTTAGCTTAACAGCATAATAAACTCGGTCAGCAGTCTCTGAAAAAGCAATTCCGAATTCATATAAATTACTTGTAGAAATAATTCCGGGAGCAAATACTTTTGGCATTAAACCAGGAGGCTCATAAAATAAATAGGATGAGGTATCTTTAGCACTCGATTGTGCGGCCATTTCATTTATAAAAAGTGTAGAAAAACATACAACTAAAATTACTAGTCTCATATTATTTGAATTATATTTCAATAAAGGCAACTTCTAACGCTTACTAATTAAAATGGCATAAATCCCTTCCCTTTCAGAGTGATACCTATAATCCAAACACTGAACGAATGAAAGGCATGCGTAAAAGGAGTCGTTTTTACTATTGTTGAGCAGGCTATAAGGCTGTCATGCGATAACAATTTCCTCTCCATATTTACAGTCTAGCAGATAATTCTTTCTATGTGGGAAATTAGTGTTTACTCTTCTCTTTCCTTACGCCGGATAATGGCACCATTCGCGCACTTAAATCAGGCGTTTTCATCTCTTTATCCAATGGAAACATAGGTCTTAGTATGCGTTTATAATCCATACGTTCCAGGTCCTGATCCACACCGCCAGGGGTCAGTGCCATGATCCAACCGGCACGCATATTATATAGTTCAGGCACCAAATACCCAATTTTCACCACCACAATATCCGTTTCACGCGGATTTAAACCCAGGTTGGTAAAGTCTTTTTCTTGGTGATAGGGCTTCCGCTTTTTCGTGACGATGACGGATACACTACCCACCTTAACCACAACCTCTGTTTCGGCATGTTTATCACCATGTTCGATGGCCTGAACAATTCCGGATAACCGTATGGGCGGTGCGTAACGGCTATCTACCAAAGCACCGGCATAGGCTTCCACTTTACCGCCTACTCCGGTTTCAATGGCTTTCTCCACCAATGCAGGTCCGGGAATGGAAGCATAGATGAGTGACGGTCCGTTTTCATCTTTAAACTCTGGACGCTTTAGAATTTCATGAAGGGTCCAGGTGACATCGCCGGCCCCTCCGGCCGTTGGGTTATCACCCATGTCGCTGATGATAAAAGGTTCTACCTTACTTTCAATGGCCTTATCCAGGCATTCCTGTAAAGGAGCTACCGGCGCGATAAACTCAAACTCATGTCTCACCTCCCAAAACTGTGTAGCCAGTTTCTCGGCACTTGATTTCACTTTTTCTTCGTCATCACCGGTCACCATCACCACCGCATGATTACGTGGTTCGTCGGCCCAGGCATACCCCACCCAGATACCTGCATCCAAAACGCCTGCTTGCTGCGTAACAGGTTCCACCTGTGCATATAAACTTTTTGCCGGTTCAATGCGCGTACTGGTCTTTTCGCCGGGAAGTAGTATGGGTATCGGAATCCATGCTTTATAGGCGGGTTTACCTTTGCCGTTTTTTAGTCGCTGTAATAAATTATCCACAGCCCGCTGTTTCGATTCCATGGCATCTTCATGGGGTGCCAAGCGGTAACACGTCATTAAATCGGTCTGTTCTGCCAGGCGCATGGACACGTTCCCATGCAAATCCATACAGGTGGATATAATTGTTTCGGGGCCAACCAGTTCCCTTACTTTCATGATAAAATCCCCTTCCGGGTCATCCAGCCCTACCACACTCATGGCCCCGTGAATATCAAAAAACAAACCATCATATGGCAGGTTGGCTTTAAGCAAGTCCATGGTTTGAGCAACCAGTGATTCATAGGCCTCTTTGGTGACGATACCACCCGGTAAGGCATGGCCTTTTAAGGCCGGAAACCAATGGGCATTTTTATGATATGACGAATCCGAAAAGAAAGGATAAATGGAGAATACGGCTTCTCCTGTTTTAGCATGAAAAGCCGCTTCGGTGGTTTTGGCCGGAGAGAAGGTACTTGACTCAATGGCTAAGCCCGCAATGGCAATGCGGGGCAGTGGACTTTTTTCATTACCACGGTTCTTTGAGGAGTTACAACTTGCAAAAAAACTGACGACTAATACCAGGAAAAGACTCTTTTGAAAATTCATACCATCTGTTTTAAGACTAAATTAAGTGCGCTTGAATTCACAAGGTAAGGATTTTAAGGGGTTTTCGACAACACCAATTTTGGAATATTAGCCATAGCTATTGACTTAATGATTTAAAATCAGCTCTTCGAAAAGTGAGCGTATCCGCTAATCAACTTTCTACACACCCCTTCTCAGACAGATCATCATTTTTAGCTTGAAAAACAGGAAGCAAAAAGATCAAGACTCAGCTTTCAATGCTGGATGGCGCGCAACCCGGGCTTTATGACCCGGTGCTTTGCACCGCTCTCCTTTTCGTTATTTATAAATTCAATAGCTATTTCTATTGTTGATGTTGATGACATCTTCTTTTTTTGTAAATCCTGCCAAGTAATAGGAAAATCAGGTATGAAAATTTCAGCTTTTTCATCATTCATTGGAAACAAAATTTGATACGAATTCGAAATTGAGCCCGTAATTCCAGAATTCGGAAGCTTTAAAGGCGTCCCCTCCATTGGGGTATTGCCCGCTTGCATTGGTGATGTTCCAATCACCGTGATATTATCTATTTTATACAGCGAATACAAAAAATGGAAAGCTGCACTATTGGTTCCTGCTGATGTTATAACAATTATCTTAGGCGTGTAAATTGCTTTTCCATTCAAATCATTAATATATTTACTCCAACCATGCCCATTTTGCACTAAATTTTCGAGGTATTTCTTTCTTCTGTCACAACAGTTCTCATTTGTTTGAACATCCGTGAAATTAGAAATATTATAATCACCAAGATTAAAACTTGTGCCGTGCCTTTTATTGTATTCCTCAATTGTTATGTCATATTTATCAAGTAATAATTCTGAAATTCGTAAAACTCGTTTTCCTTCAACTGATCTTGAAAAACAGGTATCGCCAAACATCATATACAAAGCAGGCGTTGCCAGTGAGGAATATCCACCTGGATTATCAGATAAGTCGAGTATTAAATATTCAGACTTATGGTCTTTCATTTCCTCCAACATGTTTCTGAAAGCTTCTGAAAAATAAGGCATTTGCTTTATTGCTTTTTCTTTATCTTTTAGCCGCTTTAATTTGGGGTAGTATCTTAACATTGATGAAACCCAGTTCCCATGATTCGCATTGCTTGCATCTAGCATTTCCACAACTTCTTGTGCAAACATTTCTCTCATGCGGAAGTACATGATATCTTTTTCCTTATCTAAAAACTGGTGGCTAAAAATCCCTGAAGTATTAATCTTTATATTTTTTGGTTTTTGGTTCCACTTTAATTGACATAATTCCTGATTTGCAAGAAAGTCAAACTCCTGTTGTATGGTATCAAGATTCTCAGACACTAAGCAGAATACTAAAGAACTATCTAGTTTAGGAAATAATCTTTGTGCCGTATTTAAATTGATAATTTGCCGGCATAAGTTTGCCTTCAGATTGGAAATATTTTCAGCTGTTTGAAGTCGTGATGATAAAATCAGTAAGCTATCTATTTTTACATTATTAATCGAAATAATTTTAGCTCCATACAAATTGCTGTAATCACTTTTTATAGCATTAATATAGATTGCATCTTCTGTTGACTTACAATAAAAAGGCAACCGTTTATTTTTACTCCAGTCGGTGTTTTTGTTTGCATCAATTCGAGTATGATTGTCTTTCAGATAAGCCACAAATTCATTTAGAAGCATGGATAAATCGCCCTTATCCTCTACTGATTCTTCAATTTTATTTTTGTATTGGGCAACTCTTACTTCAAAATTCACTTTTCCTCCTATTGGAGTATATGGATCGACATGAGTGGTTTCCAGTAAATCAATAAAATAACAGAAATCCTCAACAGCCTTCTGTTTGGTAAGCGCGTTACTGTTATTTTGCCCATATCCGTATAAAGCTTGTGTTACAAGCATTATAAAAATCAATCCTCCTTTTTCGATTAAACTTTTCATGTTATTAGGTCGTTTATTTCAAATCTCAACTAATAGTATTATTCTAATTTCATAAAACGCACAGCTTCTATACCATACTGATTCTACCGTTTACTTCCGAAGATTATGGCTTTCTTTGACTTTAGATAAATGGCTAATTGTTTTAGGCTTAGTTTTTTTTACCTGAAATAGCTCTTGTGATTTTGAGTCAGCATATCTATTAAATGGTCATTATCCTCATATTCAAGGAAACTAACATTTCTATATGCTTCGCCTAAACCTCTAGCTAAGAAGGGGAGATTATGAATACTTGGAGAACACATAATTATTTTCTTTTGACCTCCTAAAGCATAGCCCAACTCAATTAAAGCACTAGTTGCAATTTTCTCTGGATATAATAGTAAAAAGTTTTTACTCTTGTCTAATGCACCAAAATCTGTTTCACACGCTACTCTTGGAGGTTGGTGGTCATGATTATTAGAAAAGTGCAATGAAGCATTAAAAATCTTTCTATAACCAATATTCTTTAGGGATATTTCAAGTTTATTTGCAAATTCATTTACCTCTTCCCTTTCTTTTTTATCTTTAACACCTGCAATTGGAAAGGATATAAATATCTCAAAATCATAATGCTTGTCATCAGAATCAAAAGTCACATTACTAATTTTGGTTTTATTATTTATCCAGTGCATTACAACGGCTCCAATTATTGTAAGAAACAAAGACACAATCATACCTATAACAATCCAAGATTTTTGCTTTTCCACAAGGTTCCCACCTGTCAATATAATAGTAAGAATGGCTTCTACTAGAATTATTGAGCCACCTAAAACTTTTATTGGAGAATCAAAAAGCTTAACATTTTTCATTTTTTCTTCCATTTTTACATTATTTAGGTAAGTTTTTAGTACATGACAAAACTATAACGGAGTGAAAATCAACAAATTAAGTCGTAGATTATTTTGGATAAAACCTTGATATTCTGTATCTTACAAAGGATTTCCTACGTCTTTTATAATGAATA
>Ga0193953_1000263_pt1 | contig 29713 bp, 21 predicted proteins | sample BB_4_MG_FD_140325 | JGI IMG/M metagenome (GOLD analysis project Ga0193953, IMG submission 140325) | Microbial mat bacterial communities from the Broadkill River, Lewes, Delaware, United States - BB_4_MG | ecosystem: Environmental > Aquatic > Freshwater > River > Microbial mats | place: USA...
CCTTACTTTTGACACCAATATTCAATTTGGAAGCGGACCGGCTTACATTCGTGTCAGGCGCTCCTCGGACCAAGGGATTTTCCAGGAGTTTCTGGTGCAGACAGGTTCTACCGACCCTGCACTTAGCATCGCAGGTGCTACCTTGTCAATTTCACACAACGACTTTGCTAATAATACGCAGTATTACGTCACCATTGACAATGGAGCCATAGAATCATCCACCAGTGTGCCATATGGAGGCATGTCCGGTACAACCGACTGGACTTTCACGACCATTGATACGCCTCCGGCGATAACCACATATGACCCACTCCAGGATGCAACCGGTGTGACACTCACAAAGGTGCTTGACCTTACTTTTGATAAAAACATTCAATTTGCATCCGGATCACATAATATTTACATCCGAAGAGTTTCTGATCAATCTGTCTTTGAATCTTATGTGGTGAATGGAGGTAGTACTGATACCGACTTATCTATTTCTGGTGCGATACTCTCCATTGCACATGCAAATTTTGAATACAATACGCAGTATTATGTAGAAATAACCAACGGTGCCATTGAATCCACTCTGAACATTCCATTTTCAGGTTTCTCTGATCCCGCAGACTGGGCATTTACAACTGAAGTTCAGATTCCGGTACCACAAACCTATGATCCGCTACAAGGAGCAACGGAAATAGCTATTGATAAAGTTTTAGATTTAACTTTTGATACCAATATTCAGTTTGGAGGCGGACCAGCCTATATTCGCATCAGGCGCTCTGCAGATCAGGGGATTTTCCAGGAATTCCTGGTTCAAACCGGCTCAACCGATCCGGCTTTAAGTATTGCCGGTGCAACCTTATCCATTTCACACAATAATTTTGTAAATAACACTCAATATTATGTGACCATTGAAAATGGAGCCATTGAATCTACTGAAAGCATCCCTTATGGTGGAATGAGCGGAACTACAGACTGGACATTTACCACCATTGATACGGCACCGGTAATCACGAGTTATGACCCATTGCAGGATGCTACAGGAATTGTCATTACTAAAGTACTGAACTTGACTTTTGATAAAAACATCCAATTTGCAACCGGAGCACACAATGTATATATCCGACGGGTCTCTGACCAATCAATTTTTGAATCTTATGTGGTGAATGGTGGAAGTACAGATACCGACTTAACGATTACCGGTACTATATTGTCCATTGCACACGCTGATTTTGAGTATAACACCCAATACTATGTAGAAATAACCAACGGAGCAATTGAGTCAACATCAAGTATACCTTTTGGAGGTATTTCTCATCCTTCTGACTGGGCTTTTACAACTGAAGTTTTAATACCTGTTGTGCAAACCTACGACCCATTGCAGGGAGCAACTGAGGTAGCTGTTAATAAAGTGCTGGATCTTACCTTTAATACCAACATTCAGTTTGGTAGCGGTCCATCCTACATTCGTATCCGTCGTTCTTCAGACCAGGGAATATTTCAAGAGTTTTTGGTGCAAACGGGTTCTACCGATCCGGCCTTAAGTATAGCAGGAGCTACCTTGTCCATTTCACACAACGACTTTGCCGATTATACGCAATACTATGTAACCATTGACAATGGTGCCATTGAATCAACAGACAGAATTCCCTATGCTGGTATGTCAGGCACTACTGATTGGACTTTTACATCCATAGCACCCACACCAGTAATTACAGCTTATGATCCTTTGAAGGATGAAACAGGGGTTTTCCTTACTAAAGTACTGAACCTGACCTTTGATCAAAACATTCAGTTTGGAACAGGATCTCACAATATATATATTCGACGGTATTCAGATGAATCAATTTTTGAAACCTACGTGGTAAATGGAGGAAGTACCGACACCGATTTATCTATTTCAGGAGCCGTACTCTCTATTACTCATGCTGATTTTGAATACAATACACAGTATTATGTGGAGATAACTAACGGAGCCATCGAATCAACACTGGGGATTCCGTTTCCAGGCACTTCAGATCGTGCCGATTGGGCTTTTACCAGTGAGTTACAAGTACCGGCACCTCAGACCTATGATCCGCTTCAAGACGCAACTAGTGTAGCCATAGATAAAGTATTGGACCTGACCTTTGATATCAACATACAGTTTGGAAGTGGTCCGGCTTACATAAGAATAAGACGCTCTTCGGATGAAGGAATTTTTCAAGAATTTTTGGTCCAAACAGGCTCAACTGATCCGGCACTTAGCATCGCAGGTGCCACCTTATCCATCTCGCATAATGATTTAGATAATAATATCCAATATTACGTTACCATTGAGAGTGGTGCTATTGAATCTACCGAGAGTGAGCCATATGGTGGAATGAGTGGAACTACCGACTGGACATTTACAACCATTTCAGCTCCACCAGTCACTACATTCGATCCTGCTAATGGAACAACTGAAGTAAATATTCAAACCAATGTAGAAGTATTTTACGACCAGGCAATTCAAAACACAGATGGTTCTGAAATCACCAATTTAAATGTATCAAATTTAATCACCTTCAAGAATGGCATAGACGACATACCTTATACAGCAACTATCAATGCAGGCAAAACACTTATTACCATTAATCCGGATAGTGAACTGCCTTTAAATGCGCAAATTGATGTCACTATCTTGCCAGTAGAAAATGTATATGGAGTTGAGCAGGCTGCCTCGCAAAACTGTTCTTTTACTACCGATTATTTCAATGTTTGGAATGGATCTGTTTCCAATGAATTCCATAATAATAGCAATTGGGAGGGTGGCTCATACTCTGGTGGATATAGTGTTATTATCCCCACCGGCTCAACCAATAATCCAACTATCTCCACTGCTCCAAACGCTGTTAATAATTTTATTCTTGAACCAGGTACAGAACTTACAATAAATTCCAGTGGATCTTTATCTGTAAGTGAACTTTTTGAACTACAATCATCCAACACCTCAACTATCGGAAACGCGACTCTTATCAATGATGGCACCTTATCCACCGTTGGCGATGGGGAATTAAGAGCATTACAAGCAATTTCCAATAGTTCATATGTATATTACTTTTCAAGTCCGGTAAGCGGTGCAACTCCACAATCAATCGGAACAAACGAAACCGTATATGAAAGAAATGCAGCAGCCGGAGGAACCTGGAATGTTGTTAATCCAACATCATCTTTACTGGGAGGTGTTGGATACGTCAGTCGAAGTACTGCTGGAAGCACCTGGACCTTTTCAGGAACACTGAACAACGCTGCTTCATATACCATGAATACATACAGAACGACATCTCCTAATAATTATGGATGGAATTTGGTAGGTAATCCTTATCCATGTTCGATTGATTGGGATAGTCCCGGTATAACCAAAACAAATCTGGATAATGAGTTTTATATTCGGATTAATGACACCGGACAGCAAGGATCTTATAATGGAAACACACAGGTAGGTACAAACCTCGACTCACCAAATCCGAGTCATATTCCATCCATGCACGCTTTCTATGCACAAGTAACATTAGGTCAGGAAACTGGAACTTTAATTATTCCCAAATCAGCGCGGGTGAGCTCCAATCACACCTATTTAAAAAGTATAAAAGCCAAAACTCCCACTCCAGTTATTTACCTCGCCGGTATAAATGGTGGTTTAAAGGATGAAACTGCCATCGCTTTTATCAGTGAAGCATCTGACAATTTGGATATGTTCGATACAGAGAAACATTTTGCTTCCGGTAACAATAACCTGCTTGAACTGTATTCTGTTAATGATGGTAAACAACTAACCATTGACACTTACCAGGGATATGAAACGGGCAAAGCAATCAACCTGGGATACAAGTGTGCCAAGGCTGGAACTTTTACCATTGCATTATCCGGCATTGCCAATTTCACTGATGAAATGAATGTAGAACTTGAAGATCGGACAACAAATACTATTCAGGATTTTACTGTGAACAATGCATATACATTCACAACACAAAAAGGTAGTTATAATGATCGTTTTATTGTACATATCTCTAAAAAACGAGCCACTCAACTTACCCCAAATTCAATAGAATTACCAATTAATACCTACACTCTTAATCAAGTTGTATATGCAGATATCCCACAATTGACAAATCCTGTTTTCTATTTATATGACATTTCAGGAAAACTAATTGAGTCCGGTACTCTTGAATCTGCTACTATTAATCAGATTAAAACCCAACATACAGGGTTATTAATTATAAAAATAGTTGCAAATGAAGGTATCTTCTCACAAAAGTTATTAATAAAATAATATCTTTGTGCCATAGTACGATGAGACGAAACGAGAAAAAGAAATATATCCAACCTCTTATTGAGGTTCATAAGATAGATACGGAAATTTCACTAGTTATGATGACCAGTGAAGATGAAATCCCGGATGATCCTTTTTCTGCTGCGCCTGCTCCCCCAAATCAACCGGCGAGCAAACAGCAGCCTCCCAATCCTTTTGAGAATAATCCTTTCGAGGAAAACTAATAAAAAAAGAACGGCTACCAATCAGGTAGCCGTTCTTTTTATCTATTGAGCCTTGAAGATATTACATTAATACATTCCATGAATCTTCCAGGTTATTCTTCCAATCTCCAAATTTCTCTTCTCCTCCGCGTGCTTTCCAATCGGAGTCAATCGTTAATTTAGAGCTGATACCTCCGCGCGGATTACAAACCATTGTTAAGCGGATACGTTCAGGATCATAGGTTTCCATTAAATGATCGAAAAACACATTGATTAATCGCTCATAAGAAACGGTTATATCTCTTAGGTGTCCTACATATTGTTTCAATGCTTTTAATTCGATGATTTTATTCTTAGGATAAAACGTGATGTATACATCCGCAAAATCCGGTTGATTCTGAACCCCTAAAAAAGTAAATTCCGGAATCTTAATTTTAATTTCGTACGCCTTATCGGTGGGATTAGGTAACGATTTCAAAATCGATTTATCAATTTCTTTATAGGTTAATACTTTTCTTTCCATACTGCTGTATAATTTTTATAGTTCGTTTTGCAGGGACAAAAGTAATAAAATCTAATTCAGGTTAAGAAGTCTTTTTATCCCAATCAGATAAATAAATCTTTAATGGTACTTTAGAATATTTTTACGTAATTTTGCGCCCGAAAAATCATAAGGAACTGTGGGAAGATCTCGTAAAAGCAAACCACTACTAACGAAAGTGGAGATTACCGATGTGGCAGCCGAAGGAAAAGCCATTTGCAGGGTAGAAGACCGGGTTGTATTTGTTCAACATGCTGTGCCTGGAGACATTGTTGATGTACAGGTGACAAAAAAGAGGAAAAGCTATTATGAAGGTTTTCCGATTCGCTATCATAAATACAGCGAAATCCGACAAGAACCCTTGTGCGAGCACTTTGGAACCTGCGGTGGATGTAAATGGCAGGCCTTGCCTTATGACCATCAACTCAAGTACAAAGAACGCGAGGTGATTAACAACCTGAGCCGTATAGGAAAAGTTGAACTTCCTCAACACGATCCCATCATGGGATCCAAAGAGACCGAATTCTATCGCAATAAATTAGAATTTACTTTCTCCAATAAACGGTGGTTAACGGCAGAAGAATTACATGCTGACAATGCCCAAGATGACATGAATGCCTTAGGTTTTCATATTCCCGGCATGTTCGACAAAATTGTCGATGTCAAAAAGTGTCATCTTCAAAAAGAACCTTCCAATGCGATTCGCCTGGAAATTAAAAAATATGCCTTAGCGCATGGGTTAACGTTTTTCGATTTAAGAAAACAAGAGGGTTTCTTACGCACGTTAATTATCAGAACCACTTCAACAGGTGAAGTGATGATCATTCTCACCTTGTTTCATGAGGATGTAGAGGCGCGTGAAGCTTTACTTAACCATCTTGGCGAGAAATTTCCGGAGATTACCTCTTTGATGTATGTCATCAATGAGAAGAAGAACGATACCATCACTGATCAGGATATCATCGTATTCAAAGGAAAAGATCACATTGTTGAGGAGATGGAGGGATTGAAATTTAAGATCGGACCGAAATCATTCTACCAAACCAATTCAGAACAAGCCTACGAACTCTATAAAGTGACCCGTGATTTTGCGGATATCAAAGAGCACGAAGTGGTGTATGACCTTTATACGGGTACAGGAACTATTGCCAATTTCGTGGCCAGAAAAGCTAAAAAAGTAATTGGTATTGAATATGTCCCCGAAGCCATTGAAGATGCCAAAGAAAATTCAGAATATAACCACATCAACAACACCCGTTTTTTTGCCGGTGACATGAAAGATGTGTTGAATCATGATTTTCTGATCACACACGGTCATCCCCATGTGATGATTGTTGATCCTCCACGAGCAGGCATGCATGCAGATGTGGTTCAAACCATACTCAATGCCGCTCCGGACCGGATTGTCTATGTCAGCTGTAACTCGGCTACCCAAGCACGCGACATTCAACTTCTGGATGTACGGTACAAGGTTACAAAAATACAGCCCGTAGACATGTTCCCGCACACCCATCATGTTGAAAACGTGGTACTATTAGAACGAAAATAAGACTAAAAATTTTCCATAAGTAAAAAGGGCTGTCGTTATGACAGCCCTTTTTTTATTTCATTAAGTGATTTATTTCTTATTCAATATGGCCTGATAAGCTGTCATCAGCTGTTTTACCTTTTCGGGCATCACTTTGGACAAATCCTTTTGCTGCCCCACATCCTCTTTGATATTATAGAGCTGTACATCGTAGCCAAATCCGGTTTCGGTATCAACACCCCAAGGCACCATTTTAGACCCCTTATAAGCCGGAATCAGTACCCAATCACCCTTTCGAAAAGCCGTTCGATGACCCAGTCCTTCCATCACTACACTTTCACGCCCTTGTTTTGTTTTACCTGACAATACATCGAATAATCCCTCACTATCATTTTGAGGTAAAGGCTGTCCGGTCAATTGGGCCAGAGATGCAAACAAATCAACCTGACTAATAATAGCCTCAGAAACCCCTGGCTGAATTTTCCCTTTCCACATTACCATAAAAGGCACGCGTGTTCCGGCATCATACAAACTGTATTTACCCCCTCTTAACAGTCCACCAGGAGTGTGAGCCCCTACTTTTTCTGCCGCATTATCTACATATCCATCATCCAACACCGGACCATTATCACTGGAAAAAATGATCAGTGTATTTTCTAAAATACCTTCTTCCTCCAGTGTTTTTAAAAATGCACCGATACTCCAATCAGCTTCGGCAATGACATCTCCACGAGGTCCCATACCAGTTGTTCCTGCAAAACGGGGATGTGGAACACGCGGAACGTGTGGTTGATGCAAAGCGTAAAATAAAAAGAAGGGCTTATCCCTTTTTTGTTTCACAAATTGCCGAGCTCTCACCAAAAATGTATCGGCCATATTTTCATCAATCCACTGCGCTGACTCTCCACCTTTTTGATAGCCTATGCGGGAAATCCCATTATTGATGCTCATATCGTGACCATGACTATACATCATTTTCAATAATTCCGGATTGTCCTTTCCTGTAGGCTCCCCTTCAAAGTTCTTCCGATAATTCACCTCCAAAGGATCCTTGGGATCTAATCCAACAACCGCTCCATTCTCAACATACACATTGGGCACCCGGTCGTTAGTGGCAGCCATAATGTAAGTATAGTCAAACCCCACATCATTGGCATTAGGCTGAACCTGTTGATTCCAATTGGTATGTCCATTGCCCAAACCTAAATGCCACTTGCCCACCATTGCCGTCTCATAGCCTGCCGCTTTCAACATCTTAGGCAATGTGGGTTGATTGGGATCAATTAACAAGGGCGCATCTCCCGGTAATACCTGTGCGCGATCATTGCGCCAGGGATACTGACCAGTCAGCAATGAAAAACGGCTGGGTGTGCAGGTCGCCGAAGTAGCATAGCCATTCTCGAATCGGATTCCTTCATTGGCAATCCGATCCATGTTGGGTGTATGTAATTGGCCGACACCATAGGCACTCACATCACCATAGCCTAAATCATCCGCATAAATAATAACAATATTTGGAGGGTTAGGTGTTTGCCCTTCCTGCGAAGATTCTGAAGAAACACATCCCACTGGAGCCAGTGCCATCGAAAACATCGCTCCCATTACAATTGATCTTTTTTTCATTTCAATTCGTTTCGAGTACACACAAATATAAGTCATCAAAAGCACCTAGACTGAGGATAAAGAATTAAATGAACGGTACGACACGACATGTAAACATAAGTCACCTCAACAAGAATCGCATTAAGAAGAATTGCGATCAACTGTTAGCAAACACAATGTTTCACTTGGAATTTGCTAGACTTACCGCATAAACAGTCCCATCGGCACTTCCAAAATAAACCAGATCACCTTCCACGTGTGGTGTTGAAAGAATAGCTCCCAAGTTTAATATTTTTTCCTCTGAACCCAACATATCAGCTCCATACAACTCAAAACCTGATTTGAATACACCTGACTCATCAAACACTTCCATTGAGTTTTTAACACATCCATCTGTTTTGAAGTGATCCTTAATTTTACCATCCGCCGCATTTACCAGGTATAACATTCCATTATGAGACCCAAATAATAATTTATCGCCAACCGGAATGGCCTCTCCAAACACCCGCATATTGAGGGGGATGGTCCATTTCATCGCACCGCTTTGGACATTCAGGCAACAAAACTGATGTCCGTCAGATAGACCAAAATACAAATGCCCATCCTGTAATGCTGGTGTAGCAATTATCCAGCCATGTGGTTCCCGATAATTCCAAAGGGTACGCCCCGTTTCGGCATCCAACGCATACAAGTTGTAGTCACGCGTGCCAAAGTAAACAACACCATCAGCTACAAGTGGTGCTTTTTGAACTTCGCCCTTGGGAAAATAGTGGGCTCCCAGGGTTTTAAACTTCCACAACATTTCACCTGATAGCGCATTTAAAGCATACATATGGCCATCAAAACTACCAATGAACAATTTATTTCCCTTCACAACCGGCGTGGCATGCACAATCCCATCCGTCTTGTATGTCCACTTCTCTTCTCCGGTGGTCGCATCAAAAGCATAAACAAAGGTATCGCCGCAGCCCCAATAAAGCACACCCTCGGCTACTACAGGAGTTGATAAATAATAATCCCACATATCCAGCTCTTCTTCACCACTTGTTTGATGCTGCCAAACCACGGTTCCTTTCTTTTTATCCAATGCATAAAACGCACCGTCATTGGTGCCAAAACAGACCAGGTTATCAATCATCACAGCTGTTGAAAACTTAGTGGATGTAGTTTGATAAGACCATACTTTATCACCATTTTTTTTATCCAATGCATAAAATAAACCATCCCCACTCCCGATGTAAATATTTTCATCATCGGAAACGGTTGAGGCAAATATTCTACCCTCAGTTTTAAACTTCCACACCTCGGTTATCTGAGCGGATAATGAAGCTGTTAGGACTAATAAAAAAAGGCTCAGTTGATTTGTTTTTGTCATGATAAGTGAATTTGGTTCTTCAAGGGACAACTCACACCATCCCTTTCCCCTATTGGAAATAAGTTATTTAATAAACTATTTCAATGGTTTACTCACAAATCATTTTAATCAGGCGTGAGTTGTTCATCACAATTGCAATCCGCTTCTGGCTGATACCCTACCCTCTAGAATGAATCTCTATCAAAAAATAGTCCTTTGGGATGGTGAGGCCACTCCATTTTTCTGTATAGGTTGATTTCGACAACAGAAATACAACCCCGACAGAAAATAACACTATTTGAACGGTCAGTACTGATCCTGTAAAGAAAAATGTAACCAATTTGAGGGTTCAAACCGTCCTATATGGAGAAGCGCCTATACGAAAATTGATTTTATAAAATTTCAACTATTACATCAAACATAAACACTGACATTATGCATTGGGATTCAATAAAAATTCACACCTTTAAATCACCACACAACTTTACTAACAATAATATCTACTTCAACCTAAAGGCCCGCATTATGCTAAGACTACAATTGCTAATTCTGGGAGTCCTTTGCTCCATGAGTTTTTCCTTTGCGCAAGGAATTAAAGGAACCATCACCGACGAAGAGCATCAATCCATCCCCTTTACCACCATCTATATCAAAAAAACCACCACCGGCACCACCACCAATGAATTGGGTGAGTACGAGATTTTGCTTTCTCCGGGCAAACACACCATTGTATTTCAAGGATTAGGCTTTCAAAAACAAGAAATCACAGTGGATATCCATCCAGATAAATTTATCACCCGTGATATCGTTCTGAAAAAACAAGCCTATCAAATAAAAGAAGTGCGCGTTTTCTCAGGCGGTGAAGATCCGGCTTATCCCATTATGCGAAAAGCCATCAGTCTGGCACCATACTACCTGCGGCAAACCGGTCATTATAAAGCCGAAGTGTATTTAAAGGGAAGTTTGTACATGAAAAAAATCCCCTGGCTCATGCAAAAGATGATGAAGGCGGAGGCAGATGGCAATGAAATTCAGTTGGAATCGGGTAAAACCTACACCCTGGAATCCATGAATGAAATCGTGTTTGATGCACCAGATACCTATGAACATACGGTCATATCGACTCGCAGTACTTTCCCAGGAGCAGAAGAAGACAATGTGATGGGTTACATGACCTCGAGTTTTTATGCCCCCAATGAGGATCTGGCTATTTCGCCACTCTCCCCCAAAGCTTTTTCGCACTATAAATTCGTTTATGAAGGCTTCTTTTATGATGGCGATGTAGCCGTAAATAAAATTAAAGTCACACCGCGCCGCAAAAGCCAGCAATTGTACACCGGTTATATCTACATTGTGGATAACCTCTGGAACATCCACTCCATTGATGTGACGAATAATGCCTTTTTCGGCATCATCAACATCAAACAAGTATTTGCACCGGTGAAAGAAAAAACCTGGTTACCCATTAGTCACCGCTTTAAAGTAGAGGCTTCGGTAATGGGCATTAAAGCAGACTTTCGGTATGCCGGCTCGGTGAAATATTCTGACATTGCTCTCAATGCCGACATCCCGGTGCCCAATATCCTGAAGCAACAATATGCGGCGGCTGAAATTCTGGAACAAGCGGAAGAGCCCATTGAAGAGGAGGAAGCTGCTCCATCTAAAAACCAGCAAAAGATAGAGGCGCTTTTGGCAAAAGATGAAATGTCGACCCGTGACATGATCCGCCTTAACCGTTTGATCGAAAAAGAAGCCGTTGAACAGGAAGAAAGTGATGAAACATTGGAAATCGTTGATAACTACAAGTTCAAACACAAAAAAGATACCGTTCAACGTGATTCAAGCTATTGGGATGCCATTCGTCCCATTCCTTTGACCAAAGATGAATTCCGGAGTTTTGAGGTGAAAGATTCTTTGAAATTAGCGAAAATGACCAATGATACAATCACAACCGAAAAGAAAGAAAAATCGATCTTTAGTAAAATCATGGGTGGATCATTGGGCGGTAAAACCTTCTATGCGGTAGATTCAACCCTGCGTATTCGCTACAATGGACTGCTTGGATTAAGCCAGGTCGGTTTCAATGCCGTGGATGGCTGGAATTACAAACAAAGCCTGTCAGTCCGCTACAAAATTGACTCGACGCATACACTGAATTTTAGCCCCATGGTTCAGTATGCTTTTGACCGTAAGAAATTAATGTGGGAAGGCGATGTTGCTTATTCCTTTATCCCGGATCGAAGAGGGCATTTAGGTGTTTCATTTGGACAAGTGAGTAAAGATTTTAATGAACGATATGGGATTGATCCCACCTTAAATATGTTTGCTGCGCTCTTTTTCAAAGATCACTACATGAAACTCTACCAACGTGATTACATCGGCGTCAATCATCGCATTGATTTAATTCATGGCTTAAGATTGCGAGCAGATATATCATATAACTATTATCAACAATTGGAAAACAATACCAAATTCTCCTTTTTCAAGCGCGATACAACCTATGCTGCCAATAATCCCATTAATCCGGATATCACCGATTCACACCTGACCAATCAGTCTGATTTCAGAGCCGGTTTTGAATTGAGCTACACGCCGCAGCAACGGTATCGTATATATAAAGGACGTAAGTACATGGCAGGCTCAAAGTATCCTACTTTTTCATTGGGGTATCAGCGCGGCATTAAAAATGTATTGGATGGTGATAGTGATTATGAGTTGATTCATGCCTCCATTGATCATGATAAGCAATGGGGTATTTTTCATGCGTTTAACTGGGAGGTGAACGGGGGGTATTTTACACGCAACAAACAGATGCACTTCTCACAATTTAAACATTTTAATACCTCTGAAATTCCATTGACTTTCAAAAAATGGAACAATGCTTTTGTATTGCTCGAAGATTATCAGTTCAGTACCAACAAATGGTATGCGCAGGGCCATGCCACATTTACCTCGCCTTATTTAATGCTAAAATACCTGCCGCTACTCAGTAACCGGTTATGGCTTGAAAATGTTTATGCTAGTCACCTTATGCAACCTGAAATTGGGAACTACACAGAGTTTGGATACGGTATCAGTCAAATCTTTTTTATGGGAAGCGTTGGTGTTTTTGCAGGGTTTGAAGATGGCCAATACAGCAGGTGGGGATTCCGGGTCAGTCTCAGTTTCGAATAAGGACTTATTAAGTCATATATAAAGCCTCTTGTTAATAAAAACAGGAGGCTTTTTATTGCTCTAACATCGGGCTAAAATGGCTCTGGCATTCCGTTAAAACCTGCTTATAACACCCCACTATACTACTGAATACGAAATAAATACCAAAAAGTCAATAGCTGTAAAACTTTTCCAAAATTAAGTTGGAAATCGTTGCATCATTTATCAAGAATTGTAAATTTGTAGAGAGTTAGACTAAAGTTACGAATTATTGCACTTCTCTCCTGGCATTGAAATGCTTTCAGCGCTTTTCTTCTAATGCACGTTATTAATTTATTTATTATCTACTATGAACATTTTTGTAGCAAAGTTAAGTGCTCGTACAACTGGCGAGAGCTTAGAACAAGTTTTTGGTGAATTTGGCGAAGTAGCTTCAGCCAAAGTTATTATGGATCGCGAAACGGGTAATTCTAAACGATTTGGTTTCGTCGAAATGGCAGACGATACAGCGGGCAACCAGGCGATCGATCAATTAGATGATACAGAATTGGATGGCGCCCGTATAGTGGTGAAAAAAGCCCGTCCCAAAGAAGAAGCAGGCCGTGACAATGGCAGATCTAACGACCGTAACAGGAGTAATTACAGACAACGAAGTACCAATAGATACTAAAAGAAAAAAGCGCCAATGGCGCTTTTTTTTATGCTCTCTTACCACCTTTAACCTACGATTATGCATTTCATCCTTCCTAAAATTTCTTACTTTTGCACTCTTATAGTTGAAAACGATATAAATACAATATATAATTATTTCGAGTCATGGAGATAGCAAGCAAGTATAACCCGTCTGCAAGTGAAGACAAGTGGTACAAGTATTGGATGGATCAGAAGTTATTCCATTCGGAACCAGATGAGCGCGAACCGTATACAATATTAATGCCGCCGCCAAATGTCACGGGAGTGTTGCACATGGGTCACATGCTGAACAATACGATTCAGGATATTCTGATTCGTCGTGCGCGCATGATGGGAAAAAATGCTTGCTGGGTACCAGGAACTGACCATGCCTCAATTGCAACGGAAGCCAAAGTTGTTAACCGTTTAAAAGAGCGTGGAATCGACAAAAAGGACCTTAGCCGTGAGGATTTTCTAAAGCATGCATACGAGTGGACCGATGAATATGGTGGAATTATTCTTAAGCAATTACAAAAAATGGGTGCTTCGGCCGATTGGGATCGCAAGTACTTCACCATGGATGACGACCGCTCTGAAGGTGTGATCAAATCCTTTGTTGACTTGTATGAAAAAGGATTGATTTACCGTGGCGTTCGTATGGTAAACTGGGATCCGGCCGCTTTAACGGCCCTTTCCGATGAGGAAGTAATTTATAAAGAGAAACAAGGTAAATTATATTACCTACGCTATAAAATTGAAGACAGCGATGAGTACGTAACCATTGCAACCACTCGTCCTGAAACAATATTAGGTGATACCGCAGTTTGTGTACACCCCGATGACGAGCGTTTCACGCATTTAAAAGGAAAGAAAGTAATTGTACCATTGGTCAACCGTGTAATTCCAATTATTCAGGACGAATACGTAGACATGGAATTTGGTACAGGTTGTTTAAAAATCACGCCAGCTCACGATGTAAATGACTACGAGATTGGCATGAAACACAACCTGAAAGTTATTGATATTTTTAACGACAATGGTACTTTAAGTGAAGCTGCGGAAATGTTTATTGGCGAAGATCGTTTTGAAGTTCGTAAGAGCATCATTCCGGTTCTTGAAGAAGCTGGTAACATTGTAAAGATTGAGGACTATAACAATAAAGTTGGATTCTCGGAACGTACGCATGTTGCCATTGAGCCTAAATTATCGGCACAGTGGTACTTAAAAATGGATGAAATATCTAAGCCAGCCTTAGAAAATGTAATGAACGACACCGTTCAATTTCATCCCCCAAAGTTCAAGAACGTATTCCGTCACTGGATGGAGAATGTGAAGGATTGGTGTGTATCACGTCAATTATATTGGGGCCACCAAATACCAGTATACTATCTTGAGGACAACACCTTTGTAGTGGCCGAAAGCAAAGAAAAAGCTTTAGAAATGGCCAAAGAGAAATCAGGTAACACTAACTTAACAATAGCCGACCTTCGTCAGGATGATGATGTACTGGATACCTGGGCTTCTTCATGGTTATTACCATTTACCGGTTTCGAGAAACCAGAAGACTTGGCTTATTATTACCCAACATCTGATTTGGTAACCGGCCACGATATCATCTTTTTCTGGGTGGCGCGAATGATTATTGCAGGTTACGAATTCAAAGGCGAACTGCCATTTAAGAATGTCTATTTCACTGGTATGGTACGCGACAAGCAACGCCGTAAGATGTCGAAGTCGCTTGGTAACTCACCTGACCCACTGGATTTGATTGATAAATACGGAGCCGACAGTGTACGTATTGGTATGTTATTCTGCTCACCTGCAGGTGGCGATTTATTATTTGATGAGAGTCAACCAGAGCAAGGTCGTAACTTTGCCAACAAAATATGGAATGCTTTCCGATTGGTTAAGGGATGGGAAATTGATGACAGTATTGGACAACCGGAGTCGGCCAAACAAGCCATTGCCTGGTTTGATGCTAAATTGGATCAGACCATTTTAACACTAGATGATCATTTCAGTAAATACCGTATTTCAGATGCTTTGATGACTGTTTATACCGTATTCTGGCAAGAGTTCTCATCTTGGTACTTGGAAGCAATCAAACCAGCTTACCAAAAACCACTGGATGCGGCTACTTTCAAAGCTACTAGTGAGTTCTTTGACAAGATGCTTCGATTACTGCATCCGTTCATGCCATTCTTAACTGAGGAATTGTGGCAAGCATTGGAAGAACGTAAGGAAGGTGAAAGCATTATGACGGTTGATATGCCTCGGATTACTGGTGCCGATGCTTCTTTATTGGATAAATTTGAAATGCTTAAAGAAGCTGTTGGAGGTGTTCGTAACGTTCGTAAAGGAAAGAACATTCCAATGAAGGATGCATTATCACTAAACATTTTATCTGGTGATGGCTTTTCTGACTATTTTAATCCTATTCTTTCGAAGTTAGCAAACCTAAGCGAATTGAATATGGTTGATGAAAAGGTTGAAGGTGCTATTTCTTTTATGGTTCGTACCAGTGAATACTTTGTTCCGATGGAAGGCTTAATTGATGTGGAAGAAGAACTGAAAAAACTGGAAGAGGAATTAAAATACCAACAAGGATTCCTGAAATCTGTATCCAAAAAACTGAGCAATGAACGTTTTGTGGCTGGTGCCCCCGAAGCTGTTGTAGCCAAAGAACGTCAAAAAATGGCCGATGCGGAGGCAAAAATTAAAACGCTTTCGGAGAGTATTGAGCGATTGAAGAAATAAACAATTTCAATAATACAGACAGGCCGGTCACCAAATGGACCGGCTTTTTTATGCCCTATGGCAGCAAATAAAGAAGCTTTGACAAGTTTTGCCCTTTTTTGAACATGATTCACCTTTCTCCACTCTCTGGCATATTATCTTTGTAATCAAAATTACAAAAGATATATAGACATGAGGCGAACCACCTTCAACATAGTAGTCGTTTTTATCGTACTACTCAGCTTGAACGCATGCTCCAATTATTCGGGCGTACCATCTTCTTACCATCAACTGTTGGACGAAGCATTTGAAAAAGCCGGAAAAAATTCTTCCGAACTCAAAAAAGCACTTTCTTCTGCACCGGAAAATCAAAAAGAAGGAATGGCCTTCCTCATAGCCTACATGCCGGAAAGAGATCTGAATGAATTAACGGCTGATTTTCTGATTGAAAATGTGGCAGTAGCCTATGAAGCACGTGAAAAATTTGAGTGGGCCAAAGCCATTCCTGATAGTGTTTTTTTCAATGATGTCCTTCCATATGTGAGTATGAACGAGAGACGCGATAACTGGCGAAAAGACTTCCTAAACCGCTTTACAAAATATGTGAGCGACTGCAAAGATATTCGTTCGGCCATTGATTCGGTAAATAAAAATATCCGTGATGAGTTATTGGTGGATTACAATACCAAACGCAAAAAGCCGGATCAGAGTCCCTATGAATCGATGGAGCAAAACATGGCTTCCTGTAGTGGCTTATCCATTCTTTTGACGGATGCCTTTCGTGCTGTTGGCATTCCCTCTCGTATTGCCGGAACACCGAATTGGCACGATAAACGCGGGAATCACAACTGGAATGAGGTTTGGATTGATGGCGAATGGTACTTCACTGAGTATTACCCCAGTGGCTTAAATAAAAGCTGGTTTTTAGCTGATGCCGGTAAAGCAGATCCGAACAACATGGAACATGCTATTTTTGCTACTTCATTTAAACCAGCTGACCATCACTTCCCCATGGTTTGGGATTTAAAATTAAAATATGTGCCAGGTGAGAATGTCACAAAACGCTACATTCGTTTATTTGAAGAACAGGAAGCTGAAAAAGCAATAGCTGCCACACACACCCTGGTGAAAGTAATGATGTTTCGTGAACAAGCTTGTTCATTCCAGGGCAATGATCGTGTGGAAGTAAATGTAGATGTATTCAATGGTAAAGACCAGGTTGGTGGTGGTCGTACCGCAGGCCCAACCCAGGACATGAATGATGTTTTAGAGTTTACATTGAAAAAAAATAAGGAATACGCATTTAATTATGTGGGCGAAGGAGGTCAATTTAAATCCATCAAATTAAAGTTGGCTGATGAACCCACTACCTTAAAATTGTATTATAAATAAAGATTTGGTAAGGTTAGGTTGAAGCTGCTTTTCTCTGTTCTTTTGAACGGCGAAAGGCGGCTTTTTTTATGGCAAAAAAGGTGATCATTAAAAGCGATAAACGCAATGAATAAGACCACCTGAGTTCCATAAAAACAATTACAATTTCATCACATAATAATGTCCATCACTTTTTTGTATAAGGCCCCATCCGGCATTCAAGCTTATAGACCAGTTCAATGACGATAAATCATCATCAGGAGCATCTATAATCACTTTGGACCAATCAGGAGCGACCAAGGCACCTCTATTCGTTTCTAGTTTCCCCCATTCACCAAAGGCATTAAACGTCTTATAAACTGTACCGAATATTCCAAAAGGTACTACATCGTGGGGGTTGAAAGAAATTTGGCACATACTCATTGGTATGATCAAATTTGATTTGCCAAGAAATCGTTGCTCACATAGCTTTAAAAATGCTTGCATTTCTATTTCATATTCCTGTTCATCCGCCATCAAATTATCCGTATCATATTCCGAATACAGGTTTTCCAGGTTAATGTCCCCATTTGATAATTTTAAATCATAGGCCTCTATGAGCAGCCTACCAAAATCATCCTTCTGCGTCAGGTCTTTTCGCCAATCTCTTCCAGATTGATCTAACAGGTATCCATAAAGTACCCCTGATGTGTAAGCAAACGACAGTAATAAGGTATGCTGTTTGACACTTTTGTTTACTTTGCTTAATAGCATTTTTTTCATTTCAATATCTGATGCGCCACACAATCTAAATCCAGTATGAGTGGCAAGCCCTTCGTGCATCTCAAACAGCACCTCAGTAGTGTCACTACCAGCAAACAATGCTCTTCGGTGTTGCCGAAACTGAAGCGCCGATTGCATGTGATGTAGTTGTTGATTACCATTAGTTTCAATAGCCTTTGCAAGGGCCAACCACTCCATCTTTAAAAGTAGCCGACCATCCAACTCATTTAGATGGGAATTATTTGATGGGGTGAACTTGAAGCCAATATCTTCTTGTATTCGGTGCCATAATTCATGAATAATAAGATTGTTCCTTTCAAGCTTTCTTCCACCTAATGCTTGCCATATAACCATGGTCCAGCGAGTACCATTCCATTCCACAGCCGTGTTGGCAATGGGTAATGAGTTTGGATAGATACCGGTATACACGTTTCCAACTTTCTTAAGCTGCCCATTGGCATCTTGCACATTCGCAACTATTTCCCGTGTATTCATGTCCACAAACAAAATAGGACCATAGAGTTCAATTCCCCAAGTTTTGCAACTATCCTGGGCACATAAGACTTTAACTTCTTCAAAATATTCAATGGCTTTTATATTACAAATTTCGTCTGGATTGGCATAAAGCGACAAACTCAGAATTGATATAGCAACAAGTGCAAACATTTTTATTTTACTCATAAATTCAATTTTTTAGATGGTATCAGTATAGGTTCTGCTCCCACTCGGGATGGTACTTTCATTATTGATACACTCATTAATAAACGTTTAACTTCCAACGCAAAATAACAGCAAAATGAAACGATGAATTGTTAATGGAGCGTTAATGGTAGGTTAATGACTAGAGAGCCATCTATTTCTGCGTATATTTACATATGATTATTAAAAACCATTTACGTAAAAACAGAATTATTTATTCTGTTTTTGCCATTACATCCCTAGGAATATTAGTATCTACCGTATTGGTGCTTTTTATACTTGCCGCGTATCAATTAGAGAAAAACAAGTTTGATTTGACAGCGAACCAAACAGTCATGAGCATATTCTTCGAAAAGGCCAGGACTGTAAAATATGGCTTAGAATCACACAAGAACCTATTTATCACTCAGACCTCAAATGGCCTACAACTAAAACTTAGCGACTCCAGCTTTTCATTACTTAAAAGCAAGTTAAGTGAGGAGATGTTTGAATTCGAAAGAATTGACTCTATTGTTATATCTGAATTAAAATCGGATGGCCTTTTCACAGCGTATAACTATAACTTTTCAATTACAAAGTTAAAAATTGAAGTAAACGAAACACTCACCCCAATTATAGGTAAAGAAGCCGAAAAGAAAACACTGATCCTATTTGAACGAGGTACCATTGATAAAGAGCAATGCGTTTCTCATAGTTTTTTTTTCCATAGTGATAAAGATTTTATAGAGATCACTCTGAACTCGTATTTTCCAGCAAAACACAAGGCTATTCTCACTGCCATGAGCGATCAACTAATAATATCCTGTATTGTACTTTTAATCGTTGTACTACTTATCATTCTCACCATTAAAAATATTTACAAGCAAAAACGGGTAGCTGAAATGATGAGTGATTTTATTGATAATATTACACATGAGTTTAACACGCCTTTGAGTACCATCAATTTGATCGCCGATGTATTAAAGCAGAATAATAAGGAGTCCACTCTGGTGCAATCAAATACCTTGATGATAAAAAAGCAAGTAACACGCTTAAGACAGATGGTAAACAATGCCATGGATCTATCTCTTTTGAGTAAGCAAGAAAAGAGTATCCAGCTTGAACCAAAACAAATCCACCACTTAATCGACTCATGCACAGGTGAGTATGCTTTAAAACACCCCGGATTATCGATTACCAAAATGTATACAGATCAGAATGATACAGTTCCCTTGGATGAATTCCATATGACAACTGTGATTAACAACCTTATAGACAATTCTCTCAAGTATAGTAGCAAGTCTGTGGTAAATATAAAAATAGGAACCACTATAGCAGAAAATCAATTCATTATCTATTTTTGGGATGATGGCCCGGGTATTGAAAACCACGATAGCGATAAGATCTTCGACAAGTTTTATCGCGGTGGAGCACGAATAGGCATAAGCAAAGGTCTCGGTTTAGGTCTACATCTCGTAAAATGGGCCATTTCAGCGCACCATGGAAGTATCCAACTTGATACTAAAAATCATGAAGGGGCACGGTTTATTATCAAACTACCAATATAGCAGCACACCAATGAAAAAACATAAAATCCTTATTGCTGAAGATGATATCGATTTGGGTAATGTCTTGAAGATGTATATTGAAATGAATGGTTTTGAACCTTATTTGGTCTGTAATGGTGAAGAAGCTTGCCAACGTATTACTGAGATACAACCTGATTTATGCATTTTAGATGTGATGATGCCTAAGCTGGATGGATTTGAAACAGCAGAAATAATTATGCAAAGCATAGATGTACCAATCATTTTCTTAACAGCTCGAAATCAAAAAAAAGACAGACTAAAAGGGCTTCAGCTAGGAGCTGACGATTACATTACGAAACCTTTTGAGCCTGATGAATTAGTGTTAAGAATGAAAAACATACTTAGTCGGGTAAAAAGAACGGAGCAAGACACAATACAAATTGGCAACTACCTTTTACATAAAAAAGAAATGCAACTGGTTCATAAAGACAAAGTCACCCAACTTACTGAAAAAGAGAATACCCTTTTAGACTATTTTTATACGCACCGAAAATCATTACTTAAGCGGAATGATATTCTTAATGCTGTTTGGGGTGATAATGATTACTTTGTAGGGAGAAGCATGGACGTTTTTATTACCCGTATCAGACGACTATTAAAAGAAGACCCTTCCATAAAAATAGAAAATGTAAGAGGTGTAGGCTATCGATTTATTTGCTAACGATAAGGTATTCGGTTTGGCTGAATCATAAGAAGCGACTAGACTAGAGCATTCAAAAAATAGAAAAGGTGAACACTTTCTGTGCTCACCTTTTTTTGGGGGTTGACTATCAATTTACTAATAAGCCTTCAGGCTCATATCTAAACTCTTTATATGATGAGTTAAAGCACCTACTGAGATATAATCCACACCACATTCTGCATAATCACGTAAGGTATCCATTGTAATACCTCCTGACGATTCCGTTTCAAATCGGCCGTTAATATATTCCACTGCCTTCTTCGTGGTCTCAACATCGAAGTTATCCAACATGATCCGATGAATGCCTCCAACTTCGAGTACTTCTTCTAATTCAGTCCAGTTCCGTACTTCGACTTCAATCTTCAAATCTTTTTTATGCACTTTCAAATAGGATTGAACAGCATGTACTGCTTTTTCAATTCCTCCGGCAAAATCAATATGATTATCTTTTAACATCACCATATCGTATAAACCCATGCGATGATTCACACCTCCACCAATCTTCACGGCTGCTTTTTCCAATAAGCGCATGCCAGGTGTTGTTTTGCGGGTATCCAATACTTTTGTTGAAGTTCCTTCCAATCGCTTCACATATTCGCCTGTTCTTGTGGCAATACCACTCATACGCTGCATAATATTCAAAACCAAACGCTCTGCCTGAAGTAAGGACCACACTTTACCCTCTGCTGTAAAAACAATATCCCCTGGTTTCACATGAATGCCATCTTCAATCAGAACAGCCACTTGGATGGAAGTATCCAATTTGTTAAAAACACGTTTGGCTATTTCCAAACCGGCCAGTATCCCTTCCTCCTTAATCAAAAGCTTCATGCGACCTTCAGCATCCGAAGGGATACAGGATTTTGAGGAATGATCGCCATCACCGATATCTTCACGGATGGCATGGTCTATAAATTCGTCAATTAAAATGTTATTCATCTTGTTTTTCAATTCTTAGTTGATGAATCAATACCTTATTAGTGGCATTTTTTGTTAGAAATGTAAAGCGATAACTGCCTGTCGAAGAGGAATAATTCCCAATTGCATAGGAAGCATTTTCCTTACGTCCTTCATGAATAATTCGAAAATCTGCAGGCGGATTTTTAGCAAAAAAATCCTTCACAATCATTTCGGCCTGCTTCTTACTAAAAACACCCGTTTTTCCCGGTAAAACTAATTCAATATTATTAAAAAAATGAGTGGACAATACCTGGGCATTACCCGATTTAGTGGCTTTAACGACTTCACCGGAAAGAGTCCCTGCTGATTGAAAAATGGCTCCCGAAGTACATAACAGCAAAACACTAAAAAACAGAACAATCAATTTACTAGTTCTCATCATATTGTGGTATTGTTTTATTACAATAAACTTGCAGCAAAAATCAAGCCTCATTAAATATCGTAAATCTTTACGAAGAAAAAACGATTGTTTTAATATTCACATCTTATTTTTACCGACAAAAATAGAGCTTTACAAATATTAAACCACACTTTTGTGCATTGTGTGGTACTTTTTTAACAAAACCATATACGAATGAAAATACTTTTGGTTGTAATTGGTAAGACTGATGAAAAATATCTTCAATCAGGCATTGAAATTTTCACAAAGCGTCTGAAGCATTATATTCCATTCGAATTAAAGATCATACCCGATCTAAAGAAAACAAAAAACCTCTCTCCTGATCAACAAAAAAACATGGAAGGTGAATTGTTATTACAGGTTTTCCAACCCGGCGATCAAATTGCGCTATTGGATGAAAAAGGGATGGAATTTACTTCGGTCAAGTTTTCTAACTTTATTGAAAAGAAAATGGTATCGGGTATTAAAAGACTGATTTTCGTAATCGGAGGCCCTTATGGTTTTTCGGATAAAGTGTATCAACAAGCACATTCAAAAATAGCTTTGTCACAAATGACGTTTTCTCATCAAATGGTACGATTGATATTTGTGGAACAAGTCTACAGAGCCATGACCATATTAAGGAATGAACCCTATCATCATGAATAGAGAACCTTTACCTTACATCATATTTGCACAATTTTTGTATATATTTAGCTGTATCATCCATTGACTTTACATATGCAGGTAAAACGCTATCGGAATTCATTCCTCTTTATAATCGCTCTTCTACTATTCGCTTTTGGACAAATCATTAATAATCTTTTTGACAAACACGATTCCTATGCATCTGACACGGAACAGGTTCAAAAAGAAGTGTGGAAAAAACAAAGAGAGCTCAAGCATTATATATACAAGTTCAGCCAACAAGAATTAAAAAGTGATCGACACATCTGGCAGGTAATGGATTCCTTGTCGCAATCTGAAATGCACTATTTTTTATTCGAAGATAGTGTACCTATTGCCTGGTCGGATCAAAATGTTCCCTTATCCAATTACAATATTCATCGGGATTTTAAAGCTATCCAGAAGTTCGCCAATGGATGGTATCTGGCCGACACAACCCACTTACAACCCTATACCATCCTTGCACTTAACGCCTTAAAAGAAGAGTATCCTTACCAAAATAAATTCCTAATAAGCAGCTTTGACAAAAACATAAATTTATACTGCACGCCTCAAATTCAAATTGAAGAGAATCCTGGCAACTACGCCATAACCTCACTAAATAAGGACTACCTTTTTTCACTCCAGTTTGAGGATCAAGTCAACCTCATTTCCTCGGCAGAGATGATATCTTTAATAGCCATTACACTTTCTATTATTCTGCTCTTATTTGTCGCAGCACAGGTTATAAAAGTTTTGACCCGTACCAAATGGGGAAACAGTATTTTCATCTTAGCTTTCTTCTTTTTAGCAGGACTCTACTTTGTGTATATCAAGATCTGTATCCCCGAAAGTTTTTTATCCTTAACCCTATTCTCCCCTTACATCTTTGCCTATTCAGACCTGTTACCTTCTCTTGGGGCACTGTGTGTTGCCGGATTATTTACACTGGTGTTTTCTTTTTGGTTTTATCGATTTTTCAAAACTCCCGCAACACTTTGCAAGAAAGAGATACCCAAAGTAAAACTATATGCGATTGCCATAACATCATTAATCATCATTTTCTGCATCTTCCTATTATTTTACCATATTCTGGTTATTCTGGTCAACAATTCGTCGCACGCATCAGTTTTTCTGAAAATAAACGATTTAAATAGTGCTGCATTTTTCAAAATAATCTGCTTAGCCATGCTATACATGGCCTTATCATTTATTACTGAACGGATAGCCCTGCTCTTCCATCAAAAAATACCGCCCTTTAGAATACTACTGTTGCCCCTCCTAATTTGCCTTACATTCTGGGCCCTTTGCAGTTTATTTCATCACTCATTAAACAGTCTGAATTTCATTTTCTATTTCCTGATTATAACCATTTTCTTTGGGGTTAAAAGAACAACTAAAAGCAAACACTCCTATAGTACATTTGTGGGCATCGTGTTTATTTTTTCCATCTATACGATCCTGATCCTTTTTGATCACACCGCCCAAAAAGAAATCACTAACCGGGAATTATTAATCGAAAATCTATCCTTCAAACTGTTACGAGAAGAAGACCCGGTTGCTGAAATGTACCTGGCAGAAATGGAAACTAAGCTTAATGCCGATACTACCATACTAAATCTCATTCAACAGACAGATATCAAAACCAACCTTATTCATGAACATCTTAAAAAGAACTACTTCTATGGCTATTGGGGACGGTATGAATTCCAGGTTATTCCCTGCTGGCCACGTGGCGGACTATACATTGAAGAAACGAATGAAACAGTGGAATGCTATGATTACTTTAACACAATGTTGCTAAAAGAAGGTGTTAAAATTAACAATAGTAATAGTTTTTACTTTTTAGATAATGAAAATGGGCATGTAACCTACTTCGGAGAATTAGAATTTCTAAAAGGTCATCCTGAGCTTGAGACTAAATTATACATTGAACTGAATTCCAAACCCTACTTTGAAGGCTTGGGGTATCCGGAATTATTAACCGGTCAGAATCAACATTCAAGCCTTGGTATCGTCGAGAATTATTCCTTTGCAAAATACGTTAAGGGGGCCCTTGTCAAACAATATGGCCCATTTCGTTATCCGGTAGACACCACAAATTTTAGCATCGCAGATACCACAAAAAAAGTGGTACACATTGAAGGCATGTCACATATGCTTTATCAACCCAATAAAGATGCGTTAATCATTTTAAGTCGTCCTAAAATAAAAGTATTCAATATACTGATGGCTTTTTCAACCTTCTTTATCGTCTTCTTTTTCATGGCATCCTGCATTCTCTTTGCCATTCGCATACGAAAAGGCCATCCCTTCTTTTTCTTTTCCATACAAGAACGCATACAAATTGCTTTCATCAGTCTAATGGTAGCCCTATTAGTTGTTATGGGAGTTAGTTCGGCCTTATATTCAGTCTATCAGTATAAGCAAAAACACAACCAGATGCTTTCACAGCGCATAAAATCTGTATTGCTTGAAATTGAACAAAAAATTGGACAAGAAGATCATGTGTCACACGACATGGAAGACTACCTTCAATACCTATTGCAGAAGTTTTCAAATGTCTTTTTTAGCGATATCAATTTATATGGACTGGATGGTCACTTATTGGCCACTTCTCGTTCGGAGATATATGCCAAAGGTCTGACCGGAAAGGTCATGAATCCTCAGGCATTTTACGAATTGGTATATAATAAGCGAACAGAATTTATTCATGAAGAAGCTATCGGTTCAATGAATTTCACTTCGGCCTATATCCCGATTCTAAACCGAAAAAACCAGGTACTTGCTTACCTGAACCTCCCCTATTTTGTGGGAAACAATGAATTAAAAGAACAAATATCCTCCCTTGTGGTAGCAATTATTAATGCTTATCTTTTGTTTACCTTATTGGCCATTGGCTTAGCAGTGGTCATCTCACGGCGCATTACGCATCCACTCATGATCATTCAGGATCGACTGGCACAGATTCGATTAGGTAAACAAAATAAGAAAATTGAATACCGTGGAGAAGATGAAATCGGCAAGCTGGTGAGTGAATACAACCGCATGGTAGATGAGCTCTCTGAAAGTGCAGAAAAACTAGCGAAATCAGAACGGGAGATGGCCTGGCGCGAAATGGCAAAACAAATTGCCCATGAGATTAAAAATCCACTAACCCCCATGAAACTAAGTGTACAATACTTAAGCAAAGCATGGGAAGAAAAGCAGGAAACTTTTGAAACTTATTTGCATCGCGTATCAAAGACATTGATTGAACAAATAGACCAATTACATGTCATTGCCAATGAATTCTCCAATTTTGCAAAAATGCCAACACCAAAACGTAAGAAGGTGAACATCCTGGAGAAACTTCAAAACACCCTTTCATTATTCGAAAAATCATCTGTTGATATTCATTTTGAGGTGGATACCAACAATTATTCCGAAATAAATGTATTTGCAGACGCTGATCAAATGCTAAGTGTGTTTAATAACGTATATAAAAATGCGGTACAAGCCATCCCGAATAATCGACAAGGGTTTATCCGAACCACCGTTGAAATAGAAAGACCTCATGTACACATTTCCATAGCAGATAACGGGCGAGGTATTGATGAGGAAATGAAGGATAAAATATTTGTACCCAGCTTTACCACTAAAACAGGTGGCATGGGATTGGGATTGGCCATTGTGAAAAATATCATCGTCAATAGTGGTGGTGAAATTTGGTTTCATTCAACTCCGGGAGTTGGTACGACGTTTCATATTCTCTTACCCATTTATGATAAAGCGTAATTTACTTATTAATAAGAACAGACGTTTCTGACCAAACATCTCCAAGTCGCTTGCTTCTAAAAAGGAAATAATAGATCTCTACCAAATTCAGAATGGGGATCAATAGGATCAAATTTCGGATGATTGATTTCTGCGGATAATTAACCAACGATTCATTAGCGGAAGTGCACACCTTAATTTTCATGATCTTCTTGCCAAAACTCTGTCCTTTATTAAAATAAAGCGCATCTTTCAGCAAGAAATACATTAATCCAAAAATCCAGCCAATCTTAGGAAACATTGCTAATCCGAAGGCAATAATACAATCAATAAAAAACGCCATCATCCGTTCCTCAAAGAAAGGAATCTGCCCAAATACTTTGGAGGATTTTTTGACCATACAATGGATTTATCAATTTATGCTGAAAGATATAAAAATCAGCTAATATCCTCCATCTGAATCAAATTATTTAATATCGCATAAACCGTTAAACCAGAAACGGTTTTGATACCTAACTTCCTGGTAATATTTTTCCGATGCGAAATCACTGTATGTGAACTGATGAATAATATTTCACCAATCTCTTTATTGGTATGACCCAAAGCCACATTTTTTAATATCAACTTTTCACGGGGACTCAGTTCTTCAGATTCGGAATTATCCTTAGCAGTATTTATTTTTTGAATCACCTGATGTATTTTATCAATCAAAGAGGCCTTTGACTCAAAAATAGACAATTGATTAGCTGGTGATTCATCGGGTAGGACTGAATTAAACAAATAAAGAATATGAGTAGTATCAGACAATTTTGCTTTAAACGCATTCAGCTCCGTATTAGTAAAAAAAGAAGTATTGATCAATACTAAATGAGGGGCCAAGGCTTGTATTTTCTCGCTACACTCCTCTTTATTAGCAACCGTCACAACTGTTTCCACCTCGTTAAAGTGCTCCAGTAATGATGTAAACCCCTTCCGAACAATATACGACTGATCAGCAAACAGTATTCTTATCATACAAGATCTCCTCTCTAGCTTCGGTTCTGAAGGTGTTTCATTTCATTCTCCATATTTCGCACTCTCGGGAAAAGTACTTTTTCCTCAAGATCGGCATGATCCATAAGGTCACTCTCCAACCGAAATAAATCAAATAACAGATTATTATACTTACAGTCATCTACGGGAGGTGGTAAATACTTTAAGAGGATATTTTTTAAATCAAATAGTTTCTCTTCAATCAAATTATGATCTTCCAAGTATTTATCAATGCTATAGTCATCAAAATGATCAACATATTCTTGCAATACATCTTGCTGTTGCAAACTTTTATCCAGACTTAGAATGTAAGGAAACACATCTTTTTCTTCCCGATCAATATGCCCGCTAAACTCCCGAATGTACTCGCGGAAAAAATTAAGCAGCAGTTCCATGTTTTGACCATTGTCCTGGTTATCATTTTCAAGCATCACGATCTGACGCTCTATGGCAGGAATCCGATAATCAATGTAACATCGGTGGGCATTACGCAGATATTTAATAATCCACTCGACAGGAAATTCATGAAACTGATCGGCCGGTAAATATTCTTTATCGTGATAGGAATTGCACAACTGCAGGAAAAAAAGGAGATCCACCTCGTGCTGTTCACAAATCTCCTTTACTGTTTTCTCTTTAAAACCTAAAGGTATATTTAATCGCTGAATAACAGCTAATAGTTGAATATCCTCATGGACAACATCAACCATTTTCATCTCTCCTGTAATGTGCATACCTGTTTGTATTTTTCACAAAATTAATCTTTATTTGGATTTATTCCAAATAAGATCTACCAATAATTCTTCCTTTAGAAGTCAAAAGAATGTATATTCATAACTTACAAGGTTAGTAACAATCTTCTCCAACACATCCGTATCGAAGCAGATCTCAAATAAGTCAGCCATGATATTTAAATCATAGTGAATCTGCTTTTTGTGGGCAAGTTTTTCAAAACTATTGAATAACTCAGTGACAAAAGCGGCCAAATCCCCCTTTATGGAACGAATGGGCATGTGTCCCGCATCCATTTTTCTAAATTCCATTAATTGATTGACCAGCCGTTCAACAGGCCCAACAATTAGTGTTAACGGCGTATGTATCTCATGTGAAACGCTGGTAAAAAACCGTTTTTTTCAACCATCCGTCTCATGGATTTTACGGGTCATCTCCACTACTTTATCACGCGGTTCTTCAATTTCACGTTTTTGATCTTCCAATACCTCATTTTGCCTTTCAATAGTTTCTTTTTTTATACGTAAGGCTTTAGTTTTCACTTCCACCTCCTGCGGCAGTCGCTTCTTTTGCAGTGTTAAATTCATTAAGCGTAATTGATAGCCAATAAAGATCAGCAGGATCAGAACCAGCATCAAAACGACCTTAAACAGGGTCGTTTGGTAGAAAGCCGGATGAATGACAATTTGCAATACTGCCTAACCACTCCAGACTCCATCTGCATTAGCGGCCCTATATTTAAAGGAATAATTACCCAAAGGGACATTGGTAAAAACAGCTGCACGTCTAATATACCTTCAGGCAAAAATAGAGCAAGTAGCTCTTAGGATACTACTTCTTCCAATTGATTCTATTTTGCTATTTAACAGCAAAACAACCTCCTTTTTTTCCAGACCCAAATATTGTGCATGATCCCTTTCCACTCCTACTCCTCGCCTGAAAATTGTTCATAACCGGACTTTCTCCCATCGCTGCGGGGTATCCGCTGCAATCCCTGCCCGAATCATTGACTTTCGAAGCCTTCAAGGGGCTGTTAAA
>Ga0193953_1000265_pt1 | contig 29616 bp, 25 predicted proteins | sample BB_4_MG_FD_140325 | JGI IMG/M metagenome (GOLD analysis project Ga0193953, IMG submission 140325) | Microbial mat bacterial communities from the Broadkill River, Lewes, Delaware, United States - BB_4_MG | ecosystem: Environmental > Aquatic > Freshwater > River > Microbial mats | place: USA...
ACGCGTCCTGTGCTTGGGGCCCTGTCAGCAACATCCCTGTTGGCTGCTGCACGTGCCTGTGCAGGCTGAGGTGCTGGTATCCGTTCAGCGTGTCGCCTCCTGCGAACCTCAAGTGCATAATAGACAGCAGGGCGATGGGTAGATATAGGAAAAAATCCTAATTTTTACTGCCCGATACCATATTCGGCACGGTAGGCGCGAATCGCGTCCAGCTCTGCGGACATATTGCCCTGTTCTTCAAGATATTCCGCCAGGTCGCTCAGCGTAATGATGCTGATAACAGGCATTTGATAGTCGCGTTCGACTTCCTGGATGGCGGACAGCTCGCCCTTACCCTTCTCCTGACGATCAAGTGCAATCAATGTGGCTGCGGGCTTGGCTCCGGCCTGTTCAATAATGCTCATTACCTCACGAATGGCCGTGCCGGCGGTGATGACATCATCAATGATCAGGACACGCCCTTCCAGCGGAGCGCCGACCAGGTTGCCGCCCTCGCCATGATCCTTGGCTTCCTTGCGGTTGAATACATAGGGGACATCCTGGTTGTAGTCGTTGGCCAGTGCAACGCTGGTGGCTGCTGCCAAAGGGATGCCCTTGTAGGCGGGGCCCAGCATGACATCGAACTCGATACCGGCGTTATTCAGGGCAGCGGCATAGAAGCGGCCGAGTTTGGCCAGGGCCTGGCCCGAGTTGAACAGACCTGCGTTGAAGAAGTAGGGGCTCTTGCGACCCGACTTGAGAGTAAATTCGCCAAAGCGGAGTACTTTCTTCTCCAGAGCAAATTCGATAAATTCACGTTGATAGTCCAGCATGTCTGTCTCCGCAGCAGTAATGAAAACGGCGTTATGATACCTGTTGCAACCCTGAGGTTGCACGCCGAGGACGGATAGAAATATTTCAAATTCGGCACTGCTCTCGGTACAATTCGTCTTTACCTTTCCATCCCAGGTTCGTTCGAATACGCTCAACGGGGCAAAGACGCTATGCGTGTGATCACCTTCAATACTCAGGGTATTGAACAGGCAGCAGACAGAGGCTTTTTCGATTGGATGATCCGGCAGGACGCCGACGTAGTCTGTCTGCAGAATCTAAAGGCTAAAGAGTACCAGCTGGATGGTGATCGTTATCATCCCGATGGTTACCATGCCTATTTCTTCGATGCGTTCGAAGACGGTTTCAGCGGTGTTGCGATTTATACTCGCCATCTGCCGAAGGCGATCATGACTGGTTTGGGCTTTGAGCAGTGCGACTTCAACGGTCGTTTTATCCAGGCTGACTTCGACAAGGTCAGTGTTGGCTCAATGACCATCCCTTCCGGTCTCAGGAGTCCTGAGGCGCAGGCCGGCAAGATGGAGTATCTCGAGCTGTTCATGGGGCACTTGAAGAAGACCCTGCGTAAGCGCCGTGAGTTTATTTTCGCCGGTACGTTCAATATTGCGCATCAGCCAATCGATCTGAGCAACTGGTACGTGAATCAGCGCGTATCAGGCTTCCTGGCGGAAGAGCGAGAGTGGATCGAGGAAGTGCTGGGTGAGATGGGTTACGTGGATGCTTTCCGTCAGGTCAACAAGGCCGAGCGTCAGTATAGCTGGTGGCCGGACTACAACCGGGCCTGGACGCTGAATGAGGGTGCGCGACTGGACTATCAGATCACAACGTCCAATCTGCGTAAGACCGTTAAGCATGCGCGTATCTATCGTGACGAGCGCTTTTCTGAGCACGCCCCCGTGATCATCGATTACGACATCGAAATCTGATGTTGAAGGCCACAGGCTGTCGCCTGTGGCCCTCCTTGCACTTAGCCTTCCAGTGCCTGCTTCTGCAGTACTACCAGCTCGCTAATACCCTTGCGGGCCAGTGCCAGCATGGTGTTGAGTTCTTCCTGAGAATAGGGTGAGCCTTCGGCAGTGCCCTGAACCTCGATAAAGCCATCGGCGTCATTCATGATGACATTCATGTCGGTTTCCGCTGCCGAATCTTCGGCGTAATCCAGATCCAGTACCGGCTCACCCTTGTAGATACCGACGGATACCGCCGCGATCATGTGCTTGATCGGGTTACCTTTCATGGCACCGTGCTTGTCTTTCTTTAGTACGGTAATGGCGTCCATCAGCGCTACGCAGGCACCGGTAATGGAGGCCGTGCGGGTGCCGCCATCGGCCTGGATTACATCACAGTCGATGGTAATGGTGTTTTCGCCCAGCTTGTTCAGGTCCAGTGCGGCGCGCAGAGAGCGACCGATCAGGCGCTGGATCTCGATGGTGCGCCCGGTTTGCTTGCCGCGTGCGGCTTCGCGGTCGTTACGGGTGTTGGTGGAGCGGGGCAGCATGCCGTATTCGGCGGTTACCCAGCCGGAGCCGCTGCCACGCAGGAAACGGGGGACGCCGCGGTCGACGGTCGCGGTGCAGATCACCTTGGTATTGCCAAACTCAACCAGTACGGAACCTTCGGCGTGCTGAGTGAAATTGCGGGTGATTTTGATCTCGCGCAGCTGGTCTGGCTGCCGGCCGCTCGGGCGCATCTTGTTCAGTCCCAGGTTTTGCAGCTGTTCGGAAAAGCTCGAGCTCATTGTGATCTACCCTTGTGTTCGTCCGCCTGTTTACGCATGGTGGTTGCCAGGCTGTTAAAATACTCGTAAAGCGCAATTCTAATAGAGATCGACCGATTATGACACGAAGCATGACCGCCTTTACCCGTCAGGAGTTACAGGAATCCTGGGGAACCCTGACCTGGGAGCTGCGTTCGGTAAATCATCGTTATCTGGAGCCGCACTTCCGGCTGCCCGAATCGTTGCGGGATATTGAGGGTTCGCTGCGTGAGCGGCTGCGCAAGGCGGTCAGTCGTGGCAAGATCGAGGCGACCCTGCGTTTTGTGCCTGAGCAGTCGGATAGCCGGGTACAGATTGATCAGAGCCGGTTGCAGGAAGTGATTGCCGCTACACAACAGCTGGAGTCCACCGGTATCGACATGAACAAGGTCAATCCGCTGGAATTGCTGGCCTGGCCTGGTGTGCTGGTCGAATCCTCACTGGATATGAACCTGATCAAGCAGTCGGCGCTGGAATTGTTCAATGAGAGCCTGAAAGATCTGCAGCGGGGTCGTGCACGCGAGGGCACCGAACTGCAGCAGCTGATCGAGCAGCGCCTGGACGCGATCAATACCACCGTTGCGGAGGTGCGTGCACTGATGCCGCAGATTTTGCAGGCACAACGTGACGGTCTGAGGCAGAAACTGGCCGAGTTCAAGGTCGATCTGGATCCCGCGCGGCTGGAGCAGGAAATAGTCCTGTTGGCACAGAAAGCGGATGTGGACGAAGAACTGGATCGCCTGGATACCCATGTGCAGGAAGTGCGCCGCGTGTTGGGCGAGTCAGGTCCTATCGGGCGCCGACTGGACTTCCTGATGCAGGAGCTGAATCGCGAAGCCAATACCCTATCGTCCAAGTCTATCGTAGCCAATACCACCCGCAGTGCCGTTGAGCTCAAGGTATTGATCGAACAGATGCGCGAACAGATCCAGAATATCGAGTAACACCCGTCTTTCGACACAGCCGGGTGTACACCCGGTTGTGTCTCTCCCCGAGCTGGCTGTTGCCCCGGCCCTGGCCCCGATTCTGTTCTACACTTCCGCGTGTATGGCATATCACTACGCAAATATTTTACATAGCAATGCATTGTATTGGTGGTGAGGCTTTGGGCTTTGACACGGCTTATGACCGCTATCCAAAAGGTTTTTACCACTTAAATCGGTGCATTCTCGTAATCAGGGCTGCTTTTTTGTTAGATTATAGTTAGATATGCTAAATATTTGCTTGAGGTGTCGGCCATTTATTCAGTATTAATGGCTGAAAGCCTGAGCGATACGATCAATTGACGATTGGAGATCTGATATGACGAAGCTGAAACAGCTGGTGGGTGCCTGCACGGTGGCGATGGCAACACTGGGAGCAACGGTAACGGCTGAAGCGGCAACCTGGCGCTATGCGTTCGAGGAAGCGCTCACGGATGTGCAGGGTGTCTTCGCAACCCGTTTCAAGGAGCACATTGAAGCCAATTCAGATCACACAATCCAACTGTTTCCCTACGGTACCCTGGGCGAATCCGCCGATACCATGGAGCAGGCGCAGGCCGGGCTGCTGCAGTTTGTTGATCAGTCGCCCGGTTTTACCGGCTCGCTGATCCCTGAAGCGCAGATCTTCTTCATCCCTTATCTTCTGCCGGAAACCCATGAGGCGCTTGATCACTTCTTCCGCAACAGCAAGGCGATCAATGAAACGTTCAAGCAGACCTATGCCGAGCATGGGCTGGAGCTGCTGAAGATGTTCCCGGAAGGTGAGGTTGTCATTACCACCCAGAAACCGTTCAAAAAGCCGGCTGAATTGGATGGGGTCAAGATTCGTGTCATGACCAACCCCCTGCTGGTGGAATCCTACAAGGCATTTGGCGCTACTCCGACGCCGCTGCCCTGGGGTGAAGTCTACGGCGGCCTGCAGACCAATATTATCCAGGGGCAGGAAAATCCGCTGTTCTGGGTTGAGTCCGCCAAGATGTATGAGGTGACCGATGTCATCACCTTCACCGGCCATAACAACTTCACCACCGCAGTGATGGCCAACAAGCGCTTCTATGATGGTCTGTCTGCCGAGGATCAGGCACTGGTCCAGGATGCGATGGATGTGGCTTTTGACCACATCATGGAATACCAGAAGGGGCTCAGCGAACGTTCGCTGGAGAAGATCCAGCAGCAGAAGCCGGAGATGCAGATTGTACGGCTGAGCGAAGCCGAGCGTGCACCTTTCCGCGCTGCCGCAGCCGAAGTGGAAGCCAAGTTCATCGACATGACCGGTGACAGTGGCAAGGCGCTGCTGGAGCAGTTCAAGAAAGACCTCGAGGCTGCACAGGCCCAGTAATGCTGCTCCGGGGGGCGGCTGCTGGCCGCCCCCTGCAAGGTGATAGACATGTCCGATAACCATTCGATTCGGCAGGCGTCAGCCTTACCTGGTCCTCTGGGCTGGATTGATGCCTGGCTGGGACGCGCCGAGGCACTGATGCTGGGGGCAGGGGTCCTGCTGATGGCACTTAACACGGTGGCCAATGTGATTGGTCGCTTTGTGTTTCAGAACAGCCTTTTTTTCACCGAAGAAGTCAACCGCATCCTGATCGTCATGATCACCTTTGCCGGTATCGGCTATGCCGCTCGCCACGGGCGCCATATTCGCATGTCGGCGCTGTTTGATGCGCTGCCAACCGGCATGCGGAGGTGGATGATGGTGATGATCGCGCTGGTGACGGCGCTGGTGATGTTCGCGCTGACCTGGTTTTCGATTCGCTATATCGGCAGTGTGGCAGATTCCGGGCGGATTCTGCCGGCATTGCAGATTCCGGTCTGGTGGATTTTCCTCTGGGTGCCGCTGGGACTGGCGGTCACCGGTATTCAGTATCTGTTTACGGCATTGAAAAACCTGGTCTCGCGGGATGTCTACCTGTCGACCCAGGTGCTGGATGGATATGACAACGATGAAACCGAGGTCTGAGCCCGGCCTCGGCTGTACAGGAGTACTTGCATGACTGCCATCATGGTCAGCACGATGATCGTGCTGCTGCTGTTGGGCTTCCCGATGATGATCCCGCTGATTGTGGCAGCCTTTATCGGTTTCTATTCCATGTTCGGTGGCTTTGACCAGATGAACTTCATGATTCAGCAGTTCATGGCCGGTATCCGTCCGGCATCCCTGATTGCTGTGCCCATGTTCATACTGGCCGCCGACATCATGACTCGGGGGCATTCCGCCGATCGCTTGATCGACATGGTGATGAAGTTCATCGGCCATGTGAAGGGTGGGCTGGCGATCAGCACCGCGACCGCCTGCACCCTGTTTGGTGCCGTGTCGGGGTCGACCCAGGCGACAGTTGTCGCTGTAGGCTCGCCACTGCGGCCCAAGATGCTCAAGGCGGGTTACAAGGACAGTTTCGTACTGGCGCTGATCATCAATGCCAGTGATATCGCCTTTCTGATTCCGCCCAGTATCGGCATGATCATCTATGGCGTGGTGTCCAACACCTCCATCTCTGAGCTGTTTATTGCCGGTATAGGTCCCGGTCTGCTGATTCTGGGCATGTTTGCTCTGTACAGTTACATCTATGCCCATATCCACAAGGTGCCGACCGAGGACAAGGCAACTTGGCCGGAGCGCTGGCAGGCCGTGCGCCGGGCCATCTGGCCGCTCGGGTTTCCCGTCATCATCGTGGGCGGTATCTACGGCGGTGTGTTCAGCCCGACGGAGGCTGCTGCAGTGTGTGTACTCTATGCGGTCATCCTGGAGTTCATCGTATTTCGGGCACTGAAGCCAATCGAACTGTACAAGATTGCCAAGTCCACGGGGCTGATTACGGCGGTGGTGTTTATTCTGGTGGCGGCCGGGGCGGCCTTTTCCTGGATTATTTCGTTTGCTCAAATTCCGCAGACCATTCTGGCGGCCGTCGGGCTGGCAGAAGCCAGCCCCACCGGGGTGCTGATTGCAATCTCTATCGCCTTCTTTATCGGCTGCATGTTTGTAGACCCGATCGTGGTCATCCTGATACTGGTTCCGATTTTTGCGCCGGTGGTAGCATCGGCCGGGCTGGATCCGGTGCTGGTCGGTGTACTGATCACGCTGCAGGTGGCAATCGGGTCGGCGACGCCACCCTTTGGTTGCGATATTTTCACCGCCATTGCTATCTTTAAACGGCCCTACATGGAAGTGATTCGGGGCACGCCGCCCTTTGTCTTCATGCTGGTACTGACAGCTGCTCTGCTGATTGTATTTCCGCAGATTGCGTTGTTCCTGCGTGACTTGGCGTTCTGAGTGTGGCTGGCTGGACGATCAATAGGGAGGAGTAATGTTCAAGCGTATCCTGGTGCCTGTGGATGGCTCCGTCAAGGCGTTGGAGGCTCTGGACAAGGCCGTTGAGCTACAGCGTCTGACCCATGCCGATATCATGCTGCTGTGCGTATTCAAGCACCACAGCCTGTTCGAGGCTTCGCTGTCGATGCTGAGACCGGACGACATGCAAATTCCTGACGACGCGCTGCGTGAATATGCGCGTGAAGTGGTGGACTTTGCCCGTGAACACGCGCTTAAACAGGGTGGCGAGAGGCTGCGGGGATTCGTCAAGGGCGGGCGTCCGTCACGTATCATCATAGGATTTGCGCGAGAGAAGGATGTGGACCTGGTTGTGATGGGCAGTCGGGGGACCTCGGGCGACGTAGACGGCATGCTGATGGGGAGCGTTTCCCAACGGGTTGCGGGGCATGCCCACTGCCCGGTGCTGGTGGTTTGATCGCACCGGGGCGGGCAGGCTATAGTGCCCGCTTTGGTTGACAGTTTCGGAACAGATAGATGACACAACTTGCCGGTACTCTGTATATCCTTTCCGCGCCCTCGGGAGCGGGCAAGACCAGCCTGGTCAAGGCTCTGCTGCAGCAGGACGATCAGGTGGTGGTTTCAGTCTCGCATACGACACGTGACTCCCGTCCGGGAGAGGTAGATGGCGTTGACTACAACTTTGTCACCATGGATGCCTTCAACGCGTTGATCGAGCAGGGACAGTTTCTGGAATATGCCGAGGTGTTCGGTAACAAGTACGGTACTTCCCAGCAGTGGGTCAGGGAACAGCTGACGGCCGGGCGAGACGTGATTCTGGAGATCGACTGGCAGGGCGCTGAACAGGTACGTCGACTGATGCCGGAAGCGGTGACGGTATTTATCCTGCCACCCAGCCGCGCAGCACTGCGCGAACGCCTTAATACGCGTGGTCAGGACACGGAGGCGGTGATTGCAGGGCGCATGGCAGAGGCAACCAGCGAAATGAGTCACTACCCGGAATACGACTTTCTGTTGATCAACGATAACTTTGATGTAGCGCTGGACCAGTTGGCCAGCCTGTTCAAGGCACGTCGCCTGCGTCAGGGCGTACAGCAACAGCAGCAGGCCGGGTTGCTGGCCGAGCTCTTGTCTGAGGGCTGAAAGGCCCGTAAACTGTGCTGTCTTTTTATTGGTACCAACCCTGTTTGAGGTCGCAATGGCACGAGTAACCGTTGAAGATTGTCTGGAAAACGTCGAAAACCGCTTTGAACTGGTGATGGTTGCGTCCAAGCGCGCGCGTCAGCTCGCAGTCGGTGGCCAGGACCCCAAAGTCGACTGGGAAAACGACAAGCCGACCGTAGTAGCACTGCGTGAAATTGCTGAAAATCTGGTGAATCGCAGCGTACTGGATGCTAAGGATCGGGGCTGATCTTTTCCTGACGCCCGCAATGCGGCATCATCAAGGGTGAAGGGTCGGCGACTGCCGACCATTGATCCCAGCGGAGACGTGGATGCCGACGATAGACGCCCTTTCACATCGCCTGGAAAACTATCTGTCCAATGAGCAGATAGCGTCCGTAAGGCGTGCCTACTTTTACGCTGAACAGGCCCATGACGGCCAGCGGCGCAAGAGTGGTGAACCCTATGTCACTCACCCCCTCGCCGTAGCCAATGTATTGGCCGGCATGCACATGGACCATCAGAGTCTGATGGCGGCCATGCTGCACGACGTAATTGAAGACACCGAAATTGACTATGGCGGAATCGAAGGCCAGTTCGGCACCACCGTGGCCGACATTGTCGATGGTGTTTCCAAACTGACCCATCTGGAATTCGAAACCAAGGCCGAGGCGCAGGCGGAAAACTTCCAGAAGATGGTGCTGGCGATGGCGGAAGATATTCGCGTCATTCTGGTCAAGCTGGCCGACCGCCTGCACAACATGCGTACGCTGGGGGCCATGCGGCCCGACAAGCAGCGCCGTATCGCGCGTGAAACCCTGGATATCTACTCTCCCATCGCCGCCCGGCTGGGCATGCGTGACCTGCAGGTCGAGCTTGAGGATCTGGCATTCCAGTCCTACTACCCGATGCGGGCCAGGCGTATTCGCCGTGCCGTGGTACGCGCGCGCGGTCAGCGCAAGGACAGCATCGAGCAGATGAAGGATTCGATGCAGACCCGCCTGAATCAGGAAGGGCTGAGCGGTGAGGTCAGTGGCCGCGAAAAACACCTGTACAGCATCTATCGCAAGATGCGAGTACAGCGTAAGGCCTTTGCCGATATCATGGATGTGTTCGCGTTTCGCATCGTGGCTGACAGCGTGGATGACTGCTATCGCATCCTGGGTGCGGTGCATAACCTCTACAAGCCGGTGCCGGGCGGGTTCAAGGACTATATTGCCATTCCCAAGGCGAACGGCTATCAGTCACTGCACACGGTGCTGTTCGGTGCCCGTGGCATGACCATCGAGGTGCAGATCCGCACCCGTGACATGGATGCCGTAGCCAGCCAGGGGATTGCCGAACACAGTCACTACAAGGTGAAGGGCAGCACCGAAACGGCTCTGGGTTCCTACAACCGCGCCCGCAAATGGGTGCAGGGGCTGCTGGAAATGCAGCAGAATGCCGGCGACTCGATGGAATTCATCGAGAACGTGAAGAAGGATCTGTTCCCGGACGAGGTGTATATCTTCACGCCCAAGGGTCGCATTCTGGAGCTGCCGCGTGGCGCAACACCGGTAGACTTCGCCTATGCGGTCCATACCGATATCGGCAATTCCTGCGTGTCCTGTCGCATCAACCGCCGTCTGGCGCCATTGTCGGAGCCGCTGCAAAGTGGCCAGACGGTTGAAGTCATCACCACACCTCGCGCACAGCCTAATATGGCCTGGCTCAACTTTGTCGTTACCGGCAAGGCGCGCAGCAGCATTCGTCACTTCCTCAAGAGCCAGCAGCGCAACGAATCCATCGAGCTGGGACGCCGTCTGTTGAGTCAGTTCCTCAACAATTATGGTGCGACGCTGGATGAAGTGGACTCCGGAGCACTGGAACAGCTGCTGCATGAAGCGGCCTTCAAAAACCTGGATGACCTGCTGGAAGATATCGGCATGGGCAACCGCATGGCCTATGTGGTGGCCCGTCGTCTGCGCCCCGAGTCCAGTCAGGAAGCCGAAGCGGATGTGAGTCCGCAGGGGCGTCCGATGGCGATCCGTGGCACTGAAGGCATGGTGATGCAGTATGCGCGCTGCTGTCACCCGATCCCCGGCGATACCATTATCGGTCATATCAGCAGCGGGCGAGGGCTGGTGGTACACCGTACCGACTGCCGCAATATTGGCTACCTGCGTGACAACCCGGAGAAAACGATCTATCTGGAGTGGTCCGACCCGGAGACCAACGAGGAAGAGTTCGTGGTCGGGTTGCTGCTTGAGGTCGAATCCCAGCGCGGCATCATTGCCAATCTGGCCACCGCAGCCTCACACATGGGGTCCAATCTGCTCAAGATCGACAGCGGCGAGCGGGATGGTCAGCTGTCCAACGTGCAGATGGAGCTGACCGTGTTCAACCGTGTGCATCTGGCGCGGGTGATTCGCAAGCTGCGTGGCCTCACGCCGGTCAATCATATCCACCGCCAGTAGGCACTAGTCCCCCAGTGCCATGCCTTCCCGCCGGGGGTCCACGCCGGACTCCCAGCGGCCATCCGCGCGCTTACGCAGCAGATGCAGACCGCTGTTCAACTCCCGTACCCTGATCCTGTGGCCCATCGCCTCCAACTCGGCCTGTAGCGCCTCGGCGTTGCTGCCTTGCTCCAGCTCGGTGTCGCCGTTACGGTTGCTGACATGGCCCTGCTGTAACAGAGCCTGTAATGGCTGCTCAGTATGCAGCATGAGCAGCAGTGTCTGGGCAACATAGTTGATGATCCGGCTGCCGCCGGGTGACCCCAGTGCAGCGATCGGTTCGCCCTCGGCATCCAGCACGATGACCGGGGCCATAGAGCTGCGCGGGCGCTTGCCCGGTTGCACGCGGTTGGCGACGGGATGGCCGTCGGTCTTGGGTACAAAGGAAAAATCGGTGAGCTGGTTGTTGAGCAGGAAACCGCCCGCCATCAGGGTCGAACCAAAGGCCATTTCGATGCTGGTGGTCATGGAGACCAGATTGCCCTGGGCATCACGTACAACGAAGTGGCTGGTGGACGGCAGCTCCGGAGCCTGATCATCGGCTCGATTCAGCTTGGCTGGATTACCGGCCTGCGCCTGTCCCATATCCTGCTGCGGGTTGATCAGGCCTGAGCGCTGGCGCAGGTAGTCGGGGGCCAGCAGAGCGTCGACCGGTACTTCGACAAAATCGCTGTCTGCCAGATAGCGGGCCCGATCGGCATAGGCCAGTCGGCTGGCCTGAGTCAGCAGGTGGCTGAATGGCAGGTCGGGGCCTTGAGTATTCGGTTTCAGCTCGAAGGGCTCCAGCAGCCCCAGAATCTGCAACAGGGTAACGCCACCGGAGGTGGGGGGCGGAAAGCCACAGATCTGCCATGCCCGATAGGGGCGGCACAGGGGCTGGCGCTCGATGGCCCGGTAGTTCGCCAAATCCTGCCGGGTCAGCGTACCGGGATTGTCTTCGGCCTGGGCCAGCGCAGCGATGATCTGTTCGGCCAGAGGGCCGGAATAGAAGGCATCGGCGCCCTTCTGAGCAATCAGACGCAGTGATTCGGCCAGTGCCGGATTGCGGCGCAGATGGCCGACCGGCAGTGGCTCGCCTGTCGGGGTATAGAAGTAGCTGCGGCTGGCGTGGTAGCGCTCCAGACCCGGATTGATGCCGCTGGCGATCAGTTGATGCAGGCGGGGCGTGACCTTGAAACCGGTTTCGGCCTGCCGGATGGCGGGTGTGAAAGGTTGCGCCCAGGGCAGACGGCCATGCTGCCGATGGACCTGCTCCAGCATGCGCAGTACACCGGGCGTGCCGACCGAGCGAGCACCGACCAGCGCATCATGCCAGCGCATGGGCGCCCCATCCGGTTGCAGGAACAGGGTTTCATTGGCCTGGGCGGGGGCGGTTTCACGGCCATCGAAGGCCTGCAGGCGGCGCTTGTTCGCATCCCAGTAGAGCATGAAGGCACCGCCGCCGATGCCTGAAGACTGGGGCTCTACCAGTGTCAGCATGGCCTGAATGGCGAGGGCTGCATCGGCAGCACTGCCGCCTTGCTGCAGTACCTGATAGCCGGCACGGGTAGCCAGGGGGTGGGCGCTGACCACCAGTTGCTTTTCGGCCAGGACCGTTGGGGCCTGTTGCCAGCCGGTGGCGTGTTCAGGGGCCAGTCCCTCGTTGACGGCCTGCACCTGAGCGTTGAGCAGCAGGCCCAGCGTCAGGCCGGTCAGCAGCTGTGGCCAGCGCATCAGCCGCGTTCCTCGAACTGCCCGGCGGCCCGGTTCTTGACGGTATTTTCCGGGTGAAATACGCGTCCATTCATGTAGATGTAGACCCCGGGCGGCATGGCTTGGGCAAGGGCAACGGCACCGCCTAGGTTGAAGGCGGCATCGCTGTCCCGGAACAGCGCGGGCTGCATGGCGCCGGTCAATACGATGGTACGGTTGTCCAGTCCCTGCAGCCCCATGGCGGTCTGCACCAGGGTGTCCGTGCCGTGGGTGATCACAATGTGGCGGCAATCGTCCGCTTCGATGGCAGCCCGGATCAGGGCACGGTCGGCCTCATCCATGTCCAGGCTGTCCTTGCGCAATACGCTCTGGATACGGTATTCACAACGGACGCCGGCCTGTGCCATCAGCGCGGTAGCGGCGGGGTCACCGATGCTGTACTCGCTCAGCGCATCGAAGTAGAGCTTGTCGATTGTGCCGCCAGCGGTCAGAATCTTGATCTGCATGGATGTGTCCGGTCCCTGTTTTCGGTAGGCTAAACTGCTGCAGTAAGTAGTATCCTGCATCCTGGCACAGAAGCCTAACCCAGTCCCGCAAGCGGAGAGAAGACCTTGTCAGTCGGAGTATCAGTTCAGCCCCTTGTCGAAATGGCCGCCGCCGGCGTGCGAATCGTGTTGTTGCATGACCGGGAGGGCAAGCTGCTGGCGCTGTTGCCGGGTGAGCAGATGCTTGATCTGACCCGCCTGTGTCAACTGACCGGTCGGGAGCTGCAGCCGGTCAAGGGTGAGGATGCTCGACGCTATTTTGACCAGCCGGGACTGAAGTCGGCCGGAGGGGTGGATCGCTTGCTGTCACTGCCGCTGGCCGTGGATATCGGCTGTCCGGATGGCCCGCTGCTGGGCTATGAACCCCATACACGCTGGAGCTTTGAACTGCCGCTGTTGCCGCAGCATGCGCAGGTGGCGCGGGGTTCCTTTGCCCAGCAGCCGCAGGAACCGCATGAAGCGGCGGCCGGTGCCGAGGATGTGGTTGTCATTCATCGGGCGATGGAGCGTTTCACCACCCGCCGTGTACAGCAGCGGCTGGAAGATACGCTGGGGTTGCCGGGGCTGTCCGAAACCATGCAACTGGTAGTCAAGCTGCGCTCCGATCCCGGTGCCGGGGTGGATGATCTGGTGCCGGTGATTCGTCGAGACCCCAGTCTGTCGGCACAGGTCATGGGCTGGGCATCCTCGCCCTATTACGCCGCACCGGGCAAGGTGCGCTCCATCGAGGATGCGATCATCCGGGTACTGGGGTTTGATCTGGTGGTCAATCTGGCACTGGGTGTGGCCATGGGTCAGGTACTGAAACTGCCGGACGACACACCAAGGGGCGCGGTGTCCTACTGGGATCAGGCGATCTATACCGCGACCCTGTGTGAACAGCTGGCCGAGCGCTCGGTGCAGGAGCCACGCCCGCGTCCCGGTCTGGCCTATCTGGGTGGCCTGTTGCACAACTTCGGCTATCTGGTGCTGGGGCACCTGTTTCCGCCACACTTTTCGCGCCTTTCGCGCTATATCGAAGCCAATCCGCATCTGGAACAGCGCCTGATCGAGCAGGAAGTACTGCACGTGACCCGCGAGCAGATTGGCGGCTGGCTGCTGGACAGCTGGCATCTGCCCAGTGAGGTATGTACGGCGGTACGCTTCCAGCAGGAGCCGGAACTGGCAAATGAGGATGAGCGTATCTATGCTCAGCTGATCTACCAGGCCAGTCGCTCGCTGCGTACCCGCGGGTTGAGCGATGGGCCGCACACGCGTTGCCCGGATGACTGGCCTGAAGCCTTGGGGCTGACACCGGATCAGGTGGATCAGTCGCTGGAGTTTGTCTGCTCGCGAGCGGACAGCCTGGCCGAGCTGTCCGGCTGGTTCAAACGTCGAGGCGGCTGAATCAGCCGGCCTCGACCTCGCTCTCCAGTACCTCTAGTGCTTCCTGCTGCTCCAGCCAATCCGCTTCAACCGTATCCAGCTCACGGCTGATATCGGTCTGGCGTTGCAGCCAGTCCTTCAACTCGGCCTTGCGCGCGTCCTCGTACAGGCCGGTATCGGCCAGTGCGGTTTCCACCTCGGCTTGCTGTGTCTGCAACTGTTCCATGCGTTGCTCCAGCTTTGCCACCGCCTGTCGCAGGGGACGCAGTTTGGCGCGCTGTTCGGCCTGTACGCGTTTCAGTTCCTTGCGTTCGGCGGCACTGAGTGAGCGCGGGCCTTCGGCACGACTTTCTTCCCGGTCGCGGCTCTGCTCCTCTCGGCGCTGCTGGGCCAGCCAGCGGTGGTAGTCCTCCAGGTCGCCATTGAACTCCTCGATGCGACCGTCGTCGACCAGCAGGAACTGATCCACGGTGTTACGCAGCAGATGGCGGTCATGGGACACCAGAATCAGGGCACCTTCAAACCCTTGCAGGGCCAGCGTCAGGGCAAGGCGGACCTCCAGGTCGAGGTGGTTGGTCGGCTCGTCCAGCAGCAGCAGGTTGGGCTGCTGCCAGGCGATTAGCGCCAGTGCCACCCGTGCCTTTTCCCCCCCGGAAAAGCGCCCGACCGGGTCCAGTGCATCATCGCCGTTGAAACCGAAACTGCCGAGGAAGTTGCGCAGTTCCTGATCGCTGGCGTCGGGGCTGATGCGCTGCAGATGCAGCAGGGGAGACGCCTGCATGTCCAATGCTTCGAGCTGGTGCTGGGCGAAGTAGCCGATGCGCAGGTGCTCGCCCTCATGACGATCACCGGCGACCAGTGGCAGGTCGCCCACCAGCGTCTTGATCAGGGTCGACTTGCCCGCGCCGTTGGCGCCCAGCAGGCCAATACGGGTGCCCGGCAGCAAGGTCAGGGACTGTTGCCGCAGAATGGTGCGCTCGGGGTAGCCCAGATCGGCTTCGTGCAGAGTCAGCAGCGGTGACGACAGCTTGTCGCTGGTATCGAAGCGAAAACTGAATGGGGAGTCCACATGGGCCGGTGCGATCTGCTCCATGCGTTCCAGCTCTTTCAGTCGACTCTGCGCCTGCTTGGCCTTGGAAGCCTTGGCCTTGAAGCGGCGTACGAACTGCTCGATCTGCTCAACACGGGCCTGCTGTTTCTCGAATGCGGCCTGCTGTTGTGACAGCTTTTCTGCACGCAGCCGCTCGAAGGCGGTGTAGTTGCCCTTGTACAGGGTCAGGGCTTGCTGTGCCTGATGCACGATATGGCCAACCACGTTATCGAGAAAGTCGCGGTCATGTGAAATCAGCAGCAGGGTGCCCGGATACTGGCGCAGCCATTGCTCCAGCCAGATGGTGGCATCCAGATCCAGGTGGTTGGTGGGTTCGTCCAGCAACAGCAGATCGGAGGGGCACATCAGGGCCTGTGCCAGGTTGAGTCGAATACGCCAGCCGCCGGAAAAACTGTTGACCGGTCGGGTGGCGTCATCGGGGGCAAAGCCCAGACCGGACAGCAGCAGGTGAGCGCGGGATTCGGCGCTGTAGCCGTCCATCGCATCCAGTGCTGCATGCAGTTCGCCGATACGTTCGGCCTGGTGCGAGGCTTCTGCCTGTTGCAGCTCGGCCTGCACCGCACGCAATCGGTGGTCGCCGTCGACAACGTAATCAAGGGCACTGCGATCGGTGGTTCCCACCTCCTGTGCCATATGGGCAATGCGCAGAGTACCGGGGAGCTTGAGCTCGCCGGCGTCGGGCTGGAGTTGACCCAGCAGCAGTTTGAACAGAGACGACTTGCCCACGCCGTTGGCACCGACAATACCGACTTTCCAGCCGGCGTGCAGGGTCAGAGTGGTGTGGGCTAGCAGCTGCTGGGCACCGCGATGTAGGCTAAGATCTTGTATCTGAATCATGGCGGAGATAGTACCAGCATGGCTCTGGAAAATCCCCTCTGGCACTATGTGCTCAAGCTCTATTCTCGACCGGGTGTGGAGGATGCCTGTCTGGCCCTGCAGACCCGAGGTGCGGCAGTCAATCGTCTGCTGCTGGCCTGCTGGGCGGGCAGCCAGGGTATCGTACTTGATGAGAAGCGCTGGCGCGCACTTGGCACCGACTGGCGGCGAGAGGTGGTTGAACCGCTGCGCCAGGTTCGGTACCGGGTGCGCAGGCAGTATCAGGAGGAGGCTGAGCTGGAGGCCAGCTACCGGGCACTGAGAGCAGCTGAACTGGCCTGTGAACAAGCGGAGCTGATGCAGTTTCACGCGCAGCTGTCCGGCTGGCATCCGGAGCGGGTATTTGAGCCGGACGTGCTGATAGGTGACAATCTGGCTGCCTATTGCGAATATGAGGGGCTTTCCCCGGACGCGGGCATGCTGGAACCCCTGCTGCAGGCGGCGCTGACCATGCCCGGGAGCGGCTGAACTTTCCAAGGGACGGGTGTACTAACGCCTTACAATTGCACGCACACATACGTGAGATAAGGACAAACATGATGAAAAAAAGCATGCTGGCCATCGCCCTGGGCGGTGCTCTGATCGCTGCACCGATGGTCCAGGCCGAAGCGCTGGAGACCGAACAGCAGAAGCTGAGCTACAGCCTGGGTCTGATTCTGGGCGAACGGCTTCAGGCGGATGTTGATGACCTGGATATCAAGGCGTTCAGCCAGGGTGTCGAGGCGGTCTACAGCGGTGAAACGCCGTTGCTGAATCAGGAACAGATGGCTGAGGTGATGCAGGCCTTCCAGACGCGCAAGATGGAAGAGCAGCGTCAGGCAATGGCCAAGCTGGCCCAGGACAATCTGGACAAGGGCAAGGCCTATCAGGATGAAAACGCCAAGCGTGACGGCGTTAAGGTGACTGATTCAGGTCTGCAGTACGAAGTACTGGAAGCCGGCAAGGGCGCTAGCCCCAAGGCCAGTGATACTGTCAAGGTTCATTACCGTGGCGAGCTGATCGACGGCACTCAGTTTGACAGCTCCTACGCCCGCAACGAGCCGGTATCCTTCCCGCTGGATGGCGTGATTCCGGGCTGGACCGAAGGTCTGCAGCTGATGAAAGAGGGTGGCAAGAGCCGTCTGGTGATCCCGGCAGAGCTGGCCTATGGCCCGGGCGGCATGGGCAATGCGATCGGCCCCAATGAAACCCTGGTATTTGAAGTGGAGCTGCTGGAAGTCAATCCATCCGAGGATGACGCCAAGAGCGACAACTAAGCGCCGGTTAAGCGCCGTATCGGAGCTGTCGGCGATCGCACCGGCAGCTTCGGGCTTCAGCGCAGCCAGTTCACCAGTCCGTTCGACCCCACCGCCAGCCAGCTGGCGCCATCACTGCCAAACTGTACGGCCAGTACACCGGTACTGGTTGGACCGTATGAGGCCCGCTTGTCCAGTTTCCAGCGTCGCAGCACGCTTTTGCGGCTGATATCCCACAGCTCTACGGTGCCATCGGCCCGCCCGGCAAGCAGCTGATCGCTGTTGCTTGAGAAGCGTGCGCTCAGATAGCTGACCCGTTTGGGGAAAAAGTGCTCGTCACCACTGAGGTGGAACAGGACGTCACCGCTTTCGGTATTCCAGACGATGGCCTGGTCCAGACTGCCGGCACTGAAGGCCAGACGACCGTTGGGCGCCAGTGCTACCGTATCAACGGTGTTGCCCAGTTCGACCTGCTGCAGTTCGGTGCCGCTTTCCAGATCCCAGAGCCGGGCCCTGTAGTCGTCGGAGCCGGTGAGAGCCAGTCGTTCGTCGGCGCTTAGGTCCACACTGCGAACACGCGCCGGATGGCGCAGGCTGGTACGTACGCCACCACGGCGAACATCGAAATAGACCGCCTCATGGTTGGCCAGCCCCAGCAGGGCGTAGTTGCCATCCCGTGACAGTGTGACATCGAGAATTTCACCGGGAGAACTCCAGTAGCCCTCGGCGGCGCCGGTCTTGACGTTCCACAACACCAGATCCTGGGTATTGGCGGTAAGGGCGAAGCGCCCCTCGGGAGAGAAGTCCACTGCGGGCAGGACGGTGAATACGCCGGCCTGATGATTCCAGTCGAACTGACGCGCTTTCTGGTCCAGGTCCCAGAGACTGCCGCCGTGGCTGACGGCACCGACCAGGGCCTGTTCGCCCCGGCTGGACAGATCGGCCGAATAGGCGCCGCTGGTCTCGGTCAGCGCCAGCGAAGCCGAGGCGGAATCGGCACTGCCATCACAGCCGCTCAGCAGACCGGCAGCGAGGACAAGGCCGACACAGACACGGATGTTCACGAGGCCTCGACCAGGTCCTTGTGGGCGTTATGCAGTATTTCGATCAGCTGGTCTTCCAGTGCGAAGCGCTCTTCCAGTACCTGACCCAGTTCGGACAGATCCTGCGACAGCTGGTACAACTGGCGCAGTGTCGGGGTATCGAGCTGGCCGTAGTTGTCATTGAAGTCCAGCGCCTTGTCGGTGGATGGCTGGATCAGTGGAAAGAGGTGCTGCGCCTGTTCCAGGCTGCCATCGGCAAACTCGCTGCCTTCCCGAAGCAGTTGCTCGTAGACCTCGAAATGGCCGGATGACAGATAATCCATCAGCAGGTCACAGAATTCGGTCATTGAGCTGTTGAGCGGTTTTCCGGCTTCCTGACCCGGCATGGCCACGAACACGGAGATCAGCTGTTGCCGTTCTTCCAGCCAGTGGTCGATGATCGTACTGACACCGCCCCAGCGTTCTTTGGCGTCGCGACATTTCTCGAGCATGGACTCTTCCTCCCCGTTGATTGAGTTCATACTACTGCCAGCCTGACGGGGGTGCAATATGCGCCACTGGCGTGGCGAGAGGCGGCAGATGGCAGGTATACTCGGCGCATGATTGACAGACAGGAGTGGAGTCATGGGGCGTAGTATCGCACTGACCTTGGCATTACTGGCCAGCTTGATGTTTCAGCCATTGATGGCGGAAGAAAAGACGGCTGAAGACTATATCAACTACATCGAACTCAAACCCTTCGTCACCAATTTCGGCGGGCCGGGCCCCATTCGCTTTCTCAAGGCCGAAGTGACCATTCAGGTGGAAACCCAGGATGCCCACCATGCGGTGAATGCGCACAAGGCGCATATCCGCAACGATCTGGTTTTCCTGTTTTCCGGCGTCAAGGAAGAGGATATCGGCTCGGTGGCGGCGCAGCAGGTACTGGCCGAGCGGGCGTTGCATGCGGTGCAGCAGCTGCTGAGGGAAGAGACCGGCCAGACCCATGTGGCCGATCTCTTCTTCACCAGTTTCGTGACGCAGTAAACGTCTGATTCCGTTGGATCAGCCCGCCACGTATTCGGTCAGGAAACGGTCGAAGGCGGGCTGCTCCGCCTGTTCCAGTGTTGCCTGAGCCTGCAGTGAAGCGGCAGCGGCGGCCACCAGCTGCTGCCGGCTCTGATCCGACAGCTGGGGCTGCAGGGTGGCACGGTGCTGGCGGCTCAGCTCCAGTACCCACTCACTGTGGCTCAGGCCACTGTCGCGCAAGGCACCCAATACCTGGGCCGAAGGTGTCAACTCGGGGGCATCGACCCTGTCACGCTGGAGCGCAACGGCCTGGCGGTGGGCATCGCCGCCCAGCGTGTCATCCATCAGTTCGGCGGTGCGGGCCACCTGATCCAGAATGCGGTGAGCCAGCTGTTCACGGCTGAATTCGCCATCGCAGCCGAGCAGCATCAGGCCGGGTTCACGGCCACGATTGACCACACGGGTATGGTTTTCCGCCACCCGCTGACACTCCGACAGGTCCAGGTCGTCAGCCCGTCCCAGCAGACAGCTGATCAGGAAACAGTTGATGAAACGGGATTGGGTTTCGTCGATGCCCAGCGGCAGCAGCGGGTTGATGTCGGTGTTGCGCACCTCGACATACTCCACCCCACGGTGCATCAGCGCATGTACCGGTTTCTCGCCGGACTGAGTCACCCGTTTCGGGCGCACGTCGCTGTAGTACTCATTTTCGATCTGCAGCACATTGGTGTTGAGCTGACGGTAATGCCCGTCCACCAGCACGCCGATCCGTTCGTAGGCCGGATGTGAGGTGTGGATCGCCTTGTGCAGGGAGTCGGCATAGGTGTCCAGATGGTTGAAGCAGATCTTCAGGTCCGCCTGTGCCTTGTTGGAGTAACCCAGATCGCTCATGCGCAGCGAGGTGGCATGGGGCAGGAACAGGGTCTGGCTGTCGAGCCGGTCCAGGCTGTGGCTGCGCCCGGCCATAAAGGAGGCCGACAGTGCTGGTGACGCGCCGAACAGGTACAGCAGCAGCCAGCCGTAGCGGCGGAAGTTGCGAATCAGGCGGAAGTAACCGGCGGAACGGAACGCCTGCAGGCTGCCGCTATCGTTTTCCAGTTGCTGCCAGGCAGGCCAGAAGGCCTCCGGCAGCGAAAAGTTGTAATGGATGCCGGCGATAGTCTGCATCATCTTGCCGTAGCGGTATCTCAGCCCCTGACGGTAGACATGCTTGAGCCGGCCCACGTTGGAGCGGCCGTATTCGGCGACCGGGATCGCGTCTTCCAGCGGAATCTCGCAGGGCATGCTGGCACACCAGAGCTGCTCGTCACCCAGTTGCTCGAAGCTGAACGCATGCAGCTGGGTGAGGAACGCCAGTGCCTCGGCCGGGGTATCGTGTACCGGGGTAATGAACTCCAGCAGTGCTTCCGAATAGTCGGTGGTGATGAAGTCGTGGGTCAGGGCCGACCCCAGACCACGCGGGTGTGGGGTCTGGGCAATCTGGGCATCGGGCGTGACACGCAGGCCTTCCTTCTCGATCCCCTGGCGGGTCTGAGTGAGCAGAGCGGCATGGCCCGCGTGGGCCAGGCGTTCGAGTTGGTGTTCCAGAGTTGCCAGCACCGTTGTTATTCCTGTGGTTAAGCCTGTAGGGGGCGCATTATACAGCGCTTTGTGGGCCCGGTGACATGGTCGGGCCGGTCAGCGTTTCTTCCTGCCCAGGCCGGCCGCCTGCAGCTTGTCGGCCAGCGAGCCTTTTACCGGCGCCTGGGCGGGTCGCGGCTGGGCGTTGCCTGGGCGCTCCGCTCGTTTGTTGTCTGCCGGAGGCGCGGGGGAGGCACTGGCCTCCGACTTCATGGTCAGCGAGATGCGCTTGCGCGCCTCGTCGACCTCCAGTACCCGAACCTTGACGATCTGGCCGCTGCTGACCACCGCATGGGGGTCGCTGACGAAACGATTGGCCAGTTGGGATACATGCACCAGACCATCCTGATGCACGCCGATATCGACAAAGGCGCCAAAGTGGGTGACGTTGGTGACCACGCCTTCCAGCGCCATGCCGGGCTGCAGGTCCTTCAGCGTTTCCACGCCTTCGGCATACTGCACCGAACGGAACTCCGGACGTGGGTCGCGGCCCGGTTTTTCCAGCTCGCTGAGCACATCGCGTACGGTATAGCTGCCGTAGCCCTGGGCTTCCAGTCCAGCGGGGTCGACCTGTTTCAGCTTGTCGGTCTGTTGCAGCAGCGCCTGCAGTTTCAGCCCGCAGCTTGCGGCGATCGCCTGTGCCAGCGGGTAGCTTTCCGGGTGCACCGCCGAGTTGTCCAGCGGCTCCTCGCCATCGCGGATACGCAGGAAGCCGGCGCACTGTTCGAACGCCTTGGGTCCCAGGCGCGGCACCTTGAGCAGCTGACGCCGGTTGCGCAGCGCGCCGTGCTCGTCACGCCAGGCCACGATGTTGTCGGCGGTGGTCCGGTTGAGACCGGCGACATGGCTGAGCAGGGCCGCCGAGGCGGTGTTCACGTCGACGCCGACATGGTTGACGCACTGTTCGATAACGCCGTCGAGCGATTCGGCCAGGCGGTTCTGGTCGACATCGTGCTGGTACTGGCCGACGCCGATTGACTTGGGATCGATCTTGACCAGTTCCGCCAATGGGTCCTGCAGGCGGCGGGCGATGGAGACGGCACCACGGATGGTGACATCGATGTCCGGGAATTCGGCCGCTGCCAGTGCCGAAGCGGAATAAACGGACGCGCCGGCTTCGTTGACCAGCACCGCCTGGATGGCTTGGGGTACGGCCTTGCACACCGCCTGGGCCAGCTGCTCGGTCTCGCGCGAGGCGGTACCGTTGCCGACCGCGATCAGCTCGGCACCGTGCTGCTTCGCCAGCGTGCACAGCGTATGCAGTGACTTGTCCCACTGCTTTTGTGGTGCGTGCGGGTAGATGGTGGTGTAGTCGACCAGCTTGCCGGTGGCGTCGATCACCGCCACCTTGACGCCGGTGCGCAGACCCGGGTCGAGGCCGATGGTGGTCTTGGCGCCGGCCGGTGCGGCCAGCAACAGGTCGTTCAGGTTGCGGGCGAACACCTCGATGGCGAACTGGTCGGCCTGTTCGCGCAGGCGCTTGATCAGCTCGGTTTCCAGCGAAGGGCGCAGCTTTTTCTGCCAGGCCTGCTGCAGCGTCTGCTGCATCCAGCTGTCCAGCTGAGCGGTGCGCAGCCGGTGGCGTCTGGCCATCTGCTCCTCCGGCCAGCCATCGAGGCTGTCCGGCAGCTGCAGGCTGGCCTTGAGCACGCCCTCACTGACCCCGCGCAGGACCGCCAGTGCCCGATGTGAGGGCGCGCGTGCGATCGGCTCGGCATAGTCGAAGTAGTCGCGGAACTTGCTGTCCGGGTCGGCCTTGCCACGGGCGGCACGCACCTGAAATTCGCCCTGCTGCCAGAGACGCTGGCGCAGCTCACCGGTCAGATCGGCGTCTTCGCTCAGGGTTTCCAGCAGGATCTGACGCACCCCTTCGGCCACCGTATCGGCATCGGCAAAGCCGGCTTCCGCATTCAGAAATTGGCCCAGTTTAGCCTGGGGCAGGGCACCGTTCCGCAAGGCCTCCAGTGCCAGCGGCTCCAGTCCGGCCTCACGGGCTTCCTGTGCCTTGTTGCGGCGCTTGGGGCGGTAGGGCAGGTAGAGGTCTTCCAGCCGGGCACGGCTGTCGGCGGCGTTCAGTGCCTGCTCCAGCTCCGGCGTCAGCTGGTTCTGTTCGCGCAGGCGGCCCAGAATCGACTCGCGACGACTTTCCAGATCGCGCAGCTGACCCAGCCGCTCGTGCAGCTGGCGCAGCTGGGTATCGTCCAGTGCGCCGGTCTGCTCCTTGCGGTAACGGGCAATAAAGGGAAGGGTGGCGCCCTGATCCAGCAGGGCGAGGGTGGCGGTGACCTGAGCCGGCTTGATGCTCAGCTCGGTCGCCAGTTGCTGTTCAATCGACATGGCGGCTCTGTTCAGGTTCAGGGCACCTGCAGGATCTGCAGGGAATTGGTGCCGCCATGCTCGCCGATGCAGGCCCCGCGGGTCAAGATAACGCGGTCGCCGCTGGTCAGCAGATCACGCGCCTGCAGGCCGGCCAGAATCTCCTCGTTGAGGCGGGATTCGGCGACGGCGGTGGCATCGAAGAACATCGGCATCACGCCACGGTACAGCGCCATGCGGCGCATGGTGCGGTGGTTGCGGGTCATGGCGAAAATCGGGATGCCGGAACGGATGCGCGACATCCACAGGGGGGTGGAGCCGGATTCGGTCAGGCAGATGATCGCCTTGATGTTTTCCACCCCGTTGGCGGTGTACATGGCGGCGCGGGCGATCGCCTCGTCGGTGCGGGTGCAGAGGTGATCCGGCGCGACCGGAGCCGGGCGCGACAGCTGATGCTTTTCGGCGCCCTGACAGATGCGGGTCATCGCCTCGACCACTTCCACCGGGTAGTTGCCGGCGGCGGTTTCGGCGGACAGCATTACGGCATCGGTGCCGTCGAGAATGGCATTGGCCACGTCGAACACCTCGGCGCGGGTCGGCATCGGGTTCTGGATCATGGTTTCCATCATCTGGGTCGCGGTGATCACCACCCGGTTGAGCTGGCGCGCGCGCTTGATGATGTGTTTCTGCACGCCGATCAGCTCGGCGTCACCGATCTCCACGCCCAGGTCGCCACGGGCCACCATAACACCGTCACAGGCATTGATGATCTCGTCCAGGGCTTCCGGGGTGGCCACCGTCTCGGCGCGCTCCACCTTGGCGATGATCTCGGCGCGGCTGCCGGCGGCTTCCAGCAGGCTGCGGGCGGTGTTCAGGTCGTCGGCGGTACGCGGGAAGGACACGGCAACGTAATCCATCTCCAGCTCGGCGGCGACCTTGATGTCATGTCGATCCTTGTCGGTCAGTGCCGCCGCACTCAGGCCGCCGCCCTGGCGGTTGATCCCCTTGTTGTTGGACAGCGGGCCGCCGACGGTCACTTCGGTCTCGATGCGGCTGCCGTCGATCTGCAGCACTTTCAGCTGTACCCGACCGTCGTCCAGCAACAGGATGTCACCCTGCTCACAGTCCTGTGGTAGCGCCTTGTAGTCGACGCTCACCGCATTCTGGTCACCGGCGGTTTCATCCATTGCCGCATCCAGGGTGAAGCGGTCGCCGATGGCCAGCTGGATTGGCCCCGCCTTGAAGCGGGAGATGCGAATTTTCGGCCCCTGCAGGTCGCCGAGCAGGGCGACGGACTCGCCGGTGCGTCGACAGGCTTCGCGTACCGCTTCCACGCGGCGGCGATGATCGGCCGCACTGCCGTGGGAAAAGTTGAGGCGCACGGTGTTGACGCCGGCCCGAATCAGATCGTCCAGACGGCCCGGTGCATCGGTGGAAGGACCCAGAGTCGCTACAATTTTGGTACGCTTAAGCATCAATTCCGATCTCTTGTCAGTGGAGGGTCGAGTCTCTCGACTAAAGTATGACTGCGGGCATCTTTTTTCAAGCATATCCCGCCGTGGCGGATCTGAACCGGGCCGGCGAGAGCCCGCAGGCATGAGAGTAAGTCGCCTGCGCCGTTACCGGCCGTTGTCGATGTTGCTGCTGGTGATTCTGTTCCTGATCGTGATGATGCAGGTGGCCTATCTGAGTCGTCAGCAGGCACTGGAAGATCTGCAGCATCAGGCCGTCGCCAACATGGGGCGCTATGTACTCAGCGTGCAGCAGAAGCTGGATCGGTACAAGGACCTGCCGCAGGTAATGGCCAGTCACTCGCGCCTGCGTGAGGCGCTGGTGCATCCTGGTGACAGCAGTCGTATTGATCTGGCCAACCGTTATCTGGAGCAGGTGACAGCGGTGGTGGGGGCCTCGGACAGCTACCTGATGGGAGCCGATGGCGTGACACTGGCGGCCAGCAACTGGAACAAGGACAAAAGCTTTGTCGGCCTGAATTTCAGCTTTCGACCCTACTTTCAGGCTGCCATCGAGGGTAATGCGGGGCGTTACTTCGCACTGGGCACCACCTCGCGTCGGCGCGGTTACTACTTTTCCTGGCCGGTACGCCAGCAGGACAACATCATCGGTGTGGTGGTGGTGAAGATCGATCTGCATGAGATCGAGCAGGACTGGAATGACCCGCTGCAGGATATCGCGGTTACGGATGAGGACGGCATCATCGTCATCGCCACCCGGCCGGATTGGAAGTTTCACGCCCTGCGTCACCTGTCCCAGAGCGATTTGCAGCGGGTCGTCAGCAGTCTGCGCTATCTGGATCATCCGCTGGCGGCGCTGGAGGTGGTCAAGCGTGAGCAGTTGGACGGGGAAGCTGAACTGATCACCCTGCTGGAGGGGGAACGCATCAGAGGGCATGCTCTAGACGGGCTGCGTACCACGGAATATCTGCTGGTGCAGCGCCCGGTACCGGGTACCGGGCTCAATGTCTCCATCCTGTCTCGCCTGACATCGGTCAACGACGCGGTTGTTCAGGCGATGGTGCTGGCAGCATTTGTCTACATCGCGCTGGTGCTGCTGATCCTGGTACTGCAGGCCCGCTGGCGCATGCGGCGTGATCGGCGCGCCTTTCATCTGCGTGAACTGAGAGCGCTGGAAGAACGTGAGCGTCAGGTCAGTGCGATCATCACCAATACTCATGCCGGCCTGATCACGCTGGACACCTATGGCCGGGTGGAATCATTCAACCCGACGGCAGAAAAACTGTTCGGTCGGCGTGCGGATGCCATTCGCGGGCAGGATTTCACTACCCTGATTCGGACAGACGAGCATGCCGCCTGCAAGCGCATCGTGTATGCCCGCAGTTGCCGGGAAATGCCCGAGCTGACGCTGGAGTCCTGCGGTATCCGTGCCGATGGCAGCCGTTTCCCGATTGAACTCACCATCGGCTGCATGGCGCTGGGGGGGGATCGGCAGTTCATTGTGACCGTGCACGACATGACCGAGCGCAAGCAGTATGAGGAGCAGCTGCAACGGGCGCGGGAGGCGCTGGAAACACGAGTGGAGGAACGCACGTCGGATCTGCGTCGCACCAATGCCCGTCTGCTGGACGAGATGAAGCAACATCGCGGTACCCAGAACGAGCTGATTCAGACGGCCAAGCTGGCCGTACTGGGGCAGCTGGCGGCCGGCATCAACCATGAACTGAATCAGCCGCTGACGGCCATTCGCAACTATGCCGACAATGCCGCCGCGTTCCTGAAACTGAACCGGCCGGAGCGGGTCGAGGTCAATTTGCAGGAAATCGCCGGGCTGACCGAACGCATGGCCAAGATCATACATCCGTTGAAGGAGTTCTCCCGTCAGAGCAGTGACCAGACGGGCCCCATATCGCTTAAGGCGGTACGTGACGGCGTCATGTCGATCATGTATGGCCGTCTCGATAAAACCGGTGTGGAGCTGTACTGGCCTGAACTGGATGATGTTTACGTGCAGGGTGATGCGCTGCGCCTGGAACAGGTACTGGTCAACCTGCTGGCCAATGCGATTCAGGCGATGGAGCAAAGCCCGGTGAAGCGGATCGATATCGGTCTGGAGTGCGCCGATGGCCGGGTGCGTCTGCGCCTGCACGACAGTGGTCCCGGTATTGCCGCCGACGATGTCCAGCGCATCTTCGAACCCTTTTTCACCACCAAGCAGCGCGGCCAGGGACTGGGGCTGGGGCTGTCGATTTCGCACCGGATCATGGAAAATCTCGGCGGCTGCCTGACCGCGGAAAACCATCCGGACGGTGGCGCGCTGTTTACTCTGGAGCTGCCGGCTGCCGGCGCGCATGAAAACGAGGAAAAATCATGACCAACCCTCAGCCGTTGCCGGTCATTCTGATCGATGATGAACATCATATCCGCATGGCGGCAGGGCAGACGCTGGAACTGGCCGGCTATGATCTGACTACGCTGGAAGCGGCCGAGCCGGCACAGGCCCTGGTTGGCGATGACTGGCCCGGTGTGATCGTGACCGATATCAACCTGCCCGGTATCGATGGGCTGGAACTGATGCGCCGGGTGCGGGCCATCGACGCAGACCTGCCGGTTATCCTGATTACTGGACACGGCGACATCTCGATGGCGGTGGGGGCGATTCGGGATGGCGCCTATGATTTCATCGAAAAGCCGTTTGCGTCCGAACTGCTGCTGGATGTAGTGCGTCGCGCGCTGGACAAGCGCAGCCTGACCCTGGAAAACCGTCGCCTGAAGGATGAGCTGGAAGCCCAGAGCGTGCCGGGCCCTCGCATCATTGGCAACACGGCCGTGATTCGCGCCCTGCGTCAGCTGAGCCGGTCGGTGGCGAGCATGCCGGCGGATATTCTGATTCAGGCCGAAACCGGTTGCGGCAAGGATCTGCTGGCGCGCTATCTGCACGAGCAGGGCAGTCGGCGCGAGCATAACTTTGTCGCCATCAACTGTGGTGCGGTGCCGGAGAACCTGATCGAGAGTGAGTTGTTTGGCCACGAGGCCGGTGCCTTCACCGACGCCAAGACACAACGGATCGGCAAGTTCGAACATGCCAACGGCGGCACCCTGTTCCTGGACGAAATCGAAAGCATGCCGATGGCGCTGCAGATCAAGCTGTTGCGGGTGCTGGAGGAGCGGGCGATCGAGCGGCTGGGGTCGAATGATCTGATTCCGCTGGATCTGCGCGTGATTGCCGCCACCAAGGTCGATCTCAAGGCTGAGGCCGAGGCCGGACGTTTCCGTGAAGACCTCTATTATCGACTCAATGTGGTACGGCTGGACGTGCCACCGCTGCGCGAGCGGCGTGAGGATATCCCGCTGCTGTTCCAGCATTTCGTGCTGATCGCGGCCTCCCAGTATGGTCGCGAGATACCGCAGCTGTCCGCAGAGCGGATGCACAGTCTGCTGACCCATGACTGGCCCGGTAATGTGCGCGAGCTGCGTAATCTGGCCGAGCGTTATGTGTTGCTGGGCGAAAGCTGTACCTTCGATTTCGACAACCGACCGATCACCGCTACTGATCAGGCCGATGGCATGAGCCTGCCTGAACAGGTGGAGCGGTTCGAAAAGATGCTGATCCATACCGAACTGGGCCGTCATGGGGGCTCGATCAAGGACACCCTGAGCAGCCTTGGCGTACCGCGCAAGACGTTGTACGACAAGATGAAGAAATACGGCTTGGACAAGAACGACTACAAGCAGTAGTCAGGGACGAGGCCCCCGGTTGGGAGGCCTCGGAAGGGTGTGGCTTACAGCTTGAAGCGGTTGAGCATCTGCTCCAGCTGCTGTGACAGCTGCGCCAGCTCGTCCGATACCCGGTTCAGGTGTTCGGAGCGCTGGGCCGTTTCTTCGGCGCTGCGGCTGATCTCGGTGATGCTCTGTTCCACGCTGCTGGCCATCTCGCTCTGCTCGCGCACGGCGGTGGCGACCTGATGGTTGAGGTCGTTGATGACCCGCACTTCCTCGTTGATGTTGGTCAGCGAGGTGTTGGTCCGACGTACCTGCTCGACACCGTCACTGGCGGCACTTTGCGCCTCGTGCATCACCGCAACGGCGGCCTTGGCGTCGTTCTGCAGGGTGGCGATGATCTGATTGATCTCTTCGGTGGAGTTGTGGGTACGGCTGGCCAGAGTGCGTACTTCATCAGCGACCACGGCAAAGCCGCGTCCCTGCTCGCCGGCGCGGGCGGCTTCAATCGCCGCGTTGAGGGCCAGCAGGTTGGTCTGCTCAGCGATCTTCTGAATCACTTCCAGCACCGTGCCCACATTCTGGCTCTGGCTGTCCAGCTGCTGGATCACGCCGGTGGCCTGCTCGATATTCTGTTGCAGGCGTTCGATCGCGGTGATCGCCTGCAGCGTGATCTGGGCACCATCGTTGCTTTCCTGCAGTGCCAGATCGGAGGCCGATACCGTGTTCTCGGCACTGGCTGCGACACTGCGGGTGGCGGCTTCCATCTGCTCCATGGCCGATGCCACCGAGGTGGTCTGCATCTGTTGATGATGTACGGCGGCGGTGGATTCGGTGGCGACCTGGCTGATCCGGCTGCCGGAATCCGCCAGTCGGGATACGGTTTCGTTTACGTGCTTCATGCCGGCATGGATATTGTCCAGCATCGAGTTGAATGCCGCTGACATACGGCCGATTTCGTCACCGGAGTCAACCTGGGTGCGCAGGTTGAGGTTGTTGTCGCGCTCGATGCTGTGGATGGTGTCGGCCAGGCGGTTCACCGGCGTGACCACGATGCGGCGCAGCAGCAGGCTGATCAGCACGATACCCGCCACG
>Ga0193953_1000266_pt1 | contig 29613 bp, 36 predicted proteins | sample BB_4_MG_FD_140325 | JGI IMG/M metagenome (GOLD analysis project Ga0193953, IMG submission 140325) | Microbial mat bacterial communities from the Broadkill River, Lewes, Delaware, United States - BB_4_MG | ecosystem: Environmental > Aquatic > Freshwater > River > Microbial mats | place: USA...
AGCCCTTGTGGGACCACTGTCGTGAAACGCGAAGCCTTACTTTTGTAAGGCTTTTTTTTATGCTTTATTTTTTTGTTTTTATAGTGACTTAGGTCACGGACTTCGTGTGTTGACACCCTGTAAATTTGCATAGTATAATAATTATAAATTTATAGAATATGAGAATTTTAATACTAGTAGTTTCATTTATGTTTTTAGGGTTTACTGCTCAACCAGTTTCAGCAAACAATCCAGAAGTAAAAATTTCAACCCTTAAAGTTAATAATTATATAATGACAACAGGTATTGCTAATTACATACCTGTTATGATTATGACGGCGGCTGAAATGAAGAAAGAAGAAGGAAAGCAAGTTGGAGAATTTCAAATTGTACTTTATGGAGCAGCTGTAAAACAGTTTGCAGATAAAGAAGCTGGGCAAAAATTGATAAAAATGGCTAAAGAGGCAGGAGCAAAAATAGTATTGTGTGATTTTGCTTTGCAACATTTTGGAATTGATAGAGCATCGCTACCTGAGGGATTAGAATATGTTCATAATGCTTTTAAATACAGTTTAAATAAAAAGGTTGAAGGATATATTACTTTAAGTGTTTAATTGAGTTAAAAAGTAAATCTTTTTAAGTTTTGAAAGCTTCATTATATTGGTCAGATTTCATTTTTTTGAAGTCTGATCAATTTAGAATAACAACTTAAAGGTTTTGTTTTATTTCAATGATTCCTCTATCAAGTTTAATAATTTTTTTCTTTTCCAATTGTTTTAAAAGTCGTGATATTACCTCACGAGCTGTACCAATTTCTTTGGCTAATTCCTGATGTGTAATTTGTATGGTGTTTCCTTGTTCTGCTTGGTGTTCTTTTAATTTATTTAAAAGTCTAAAATCTACTTGTTTAAAAGCTATCGAATCTATTAGTCCTAATAATTCATCAAATCGTTCATAATAAAGTTTAAAAACATACGAACGCCAGGAGTCATACTTTTTCACCCAGCTTTTAACGGTTTCAGATGGAATGTATATAACCTTGGATTTTGATTCTACAAATGCTTCCGCATTACAATATTTATTATTTAACAAAGATGTTAATGATAGAATGCAGCTTTCACCAGGTTCAATTTTATATAAAATGATCTCTTTTCCGCTTTCATCATTTTTCCGAACTTTAATAACTCCATCAATAAGAATAGGAATTTTTTTGATATAAGCGTTTTCTAATAAAACCACACTATTTGGTTGAAGCTCTGTAATTGGAAAATTGGCTAATTCAACCATTAGTTCTGGCTCAAATTTCAAAATAGTAGATAGGTTCATAGTTTAAATTTAAAAAGAGTATTCTGTAACGTAGCTAAATTAATTAATTTTAAGTTCTAAAAACTAGAAAATATAGATTGTTAGTTCGTAATTTTATAACAGAAGGAAAGGTCAAATTTAGAGCAGCGAATCTAATACTTGAAAATTATATAAAAAAACATTTATGCAGCCTACTTTAGAAGATTTAAATAAAATTTTACCAAATTTAAATTCTAGATTAAAACAAGAGATTTGTGATTTCTCTATTTTGAAAGGATTGCCAAAAAATACTGAAATTTTACGCGAAGGTCAATATATAAAAGCAATTCCGTTAGTTATTAGTGGTTTGATAAAAGTATATACTCGTTACGAAGACAGGGAACTTTTATTATACTATATAAGACCAAAAGAAAGTTGTACCATGTCCTTTGCAGCTAGTATAAATGATGAGCCAAGCAAAGTTTTTGCTGAAACTGAAGAGAATACCAAAGTTCTGCTTTTGCCTATTTCAAAAATTCCTCAATGGGTAAATCAATTTCCAGACATGAATAATTTGTTTTTTAAACAATATGGGCTCAGATATGCTGAATTATTAGATACGATTCATCATATTCTATTTAATAAATTAGATGTGAGGCTTTATAAATATTTAAAAGAAAAGGTGTTATTAACTAAAAAAAATCCATTGGTTCTTTCACATAGGCAAATTGCCAATGAACTTGGAACAGCACGTGAAGTAATAAGTAGAATTATGAAGAAGTTAGAGTTGGAAGGTAAGGTTAAACAACATTCAAATAGTGTAGAGGTAATATAGGTGGTGACCGTAGTCACTGCTATTCATTTTTTTTGATTTTATATTTGTTTAAATTTAAAAGACAAAAAATGAAAAAAAACGTAGGAAATTTAGATAAAGTTCTTAGAGTTGTTTTGGCACTATTAATTGGGTATTTGTATTATTCAGGTGTGATTTCAGGAACTTTAGGAATTGTGTTAATTGTATTTGGAGGTGTTTTAGTTTTAACAAGTTTAGTGAGTTTTTGCCCAATATACGCTCCTTTTGGTATTAAAACTTGTAAAATAAAACAGTAATTTCATGCGTTAACACTGTTGAGGTTAACACTTTAAATCTACTAATTATGAAAAAACTTATTTTTTTAACTTTTTTGGCTGCTGTTTTAGCATGTACCAATGATTCTGATGATTCATCACGAACTATTCAAGATCAAATTAACGACAATGTTCAAATCTCAACATGGAGAATTACAAAATATATAGATTCGGGTGATGATGAAACAAATCATTACACAGGGTTTAATTTTGATTTTGGAGCAAGTAATATTTTAACAGCGTCAAATGGTACAAATACATATACTGGAACATGGAGTATAACCGATAGTAATAGTAATGATGATAGCAGTAATGATTTAGATTTTAATATATTTTTTGCTGCACCATCTGATTTTGAAGAATTGTCTGATGATTGGGATATCATAACACAATCTTCTCAAAAAATTGAGTTGATGGATGTTAGTGGAGGTAATGGAGGAACAGATTTTTTAACTTTTGAGAAGAATTAGATGTTGTTTATAAACTTCTTTTTAAATAATTAATAGTGATTTTATAGAGATCAAAAAGCCTTACAATAGTAGGGCTTTTTTAGTTTAAAATATTTCCAGTCAATAATGTTTGCTAACCTTTAAAAATACCTTCATCTGGATTCATAATAAATTAACGGTTGATAAAATGATTCTGAATTTATTTATTAATTTTAATTCCTTAAAAATTGAAAAAATAGATTATGAGAAGTAAACACAGAGGATGGCAAAATGTATTGTTTTTAATAATTCCTTATTTTATAATTGTAGGGCTTTTTCAAATTATTGGAGCTCTTGTTTCGGGTGTGGATTTTATGAGTCCAGGGCTTAAAAATGAATCTTCAGAGCAGCATGTTATAGTATCATTCTTTGATTTACTCGGTACTTTATTATTACTTTGGATATTTATGAAATTTGTTGATAAGGAGAAGTTTATCAACCTTGGGTTTCAAACCAAGAATAGGTTGAAAGATTTTATTATTGGAGTTGTATTGGGTGCAGCAATAATGGCTGCAGGGTATGGGTTGTTAATTTTGTTGAATGAAATAAGTTATCAAAGAATGGTCTTCGATTTCAAAGAAATTGTAATTTCAATAATACTATATGTTATTGTTGCTGTATCTGAAGAGGTGTTGTTAAGAGGTTATGTATTAAGAAGTTTAATGATCTCATTCAACAAGTATATTGCCTTAATAGTATCATCTGTTTTATTTTCATTAATGCATGGTTTTAATCCTAATGTTGATCTGTTTGGGTTAACAGCAATTTTTTTAGCAGGAATATTATTAGGGATTTCATACATTCATACAAAAAATTTATGGTTTCCAATCGCGTTGCATTTAAGTTGGAATTTATTTCAAACTGCATTTGGATTTAATGTAAGTGGGCAGGATTCATATTCTTTAATTGAGTTTAGTGTAAAAGAAAACAATTTGTTGAATGGAGGAGCTTTTGGTTTTGAAGGCTCTATTTTATCTGTTATTGCAATGACTTTTGTTATAATTGCAATTGCATTTTATTATGGGAAATTAAAAACCCAAGAGATCAAAGTCTAGTTTACAGTTTGTTGAGGTGATTGCAATATTCTACTTAAATAACCAAATAGTTTTAGGATGTCTTTTTTTTATATAAAAATTGGTTTATATTTTTAAGTTACTTTCTTAGTAATTGTTATTGAAAATATATATCAGATTTATTTGTGATGGTGTGATGTAAATAATGTTTAAAAGATAAGTTTATATGCATTTTTTATAAAAACTGGGTTGATCTTCTTCGATAAAAACTTACCATTAATCTTGACTTATTTACATCTTGTCGAAAATTAATAAAATCACTGTTTTTAGTTTTTACATTTAATTAAGAGTGAAAAGCACTTCTTAATAATTGTATAATTTTTAAAAACAGAAGATATGAGTAATTTTTACCAACTAGTTCAGAAAAGAGTGGAAAGTAGATCTTTTAACAATCAAAGTTTTACTGAAAAGACTAAGATTAAGAAACGTTCTAAACTTAAGAAAAGAATGAGTCCAATTATTGAAACTTCTTTTATTGTTGATAATGTAAATTCTAAAGTGTCATCTGAATTCGCCGCTTAAAAAATTGTTCTTAGTTAATTGATGAAATAGTGTAATCTGTTGATAGTTATATTTTTAGTATATTTAGTAGTCTTTTAATCGATTATGGAAAAAATTAGAATATACATATTAATGCTAGTTTTTCTTTGTGCTTCATTTTCTGTAGTTGCCCAAAGCGACATTCCGGGAATGAAGAATTTGAAATTAAACAAAGAGTTGCATACTAGTTTTATGGATTTCTATAAGCACCATGTAAGGTCCAAGGCAAAAATTAAAAAAGGAAACTATTATTTAAAAATTAATCAAATTCTAGGGATTCATAATTTTGATTATAACAAAGATGATTTTGAAGATGTAATGATTGAATTTTCGGTAATACCTTCTAATAGTGATTATGGAGCTTTCAATATTGCGGTGTTGTTTAAAAATGCAAAGAGTAAATATGTCTATATTGCTCATTTAAAACCAAATGAGGTTAGTTTTAGAGAATATGCAAACTCTATATTTTATTTTTATGGAGAAGTTCACAGTTTTACGGAGGGAATGACCTTAGAAAAATATGTGCTTCATGTAGACAGGTTTGTAAGGCAGTAAATGTTAAGTTTTTAACTTTTGTGATAGCTTATTTAGTTGTTGTTTATTCCATTTTATTTAATTGATGAAATCGTGACAATTGTCACTTTTTTTTTGAAATATTCTTAATAATTTTGACATATTAAACTACCATGTAAACATGAGGTATGTCTATAAACTAATTTTCTTAAGACTACAGCGATTTGAGGTAACCGATTCCTAAATCATCATGTTTTTCTCGTTTTAACTAACGAGAAAATTTTCCATACTTAAATTTTAAGTAAAAAGCAAATTTTTTTAAAAATAATTCAAATTATTTAATAATTTCAGATGAACTTATTATGATAAATTCAAAAATAAGAAGTAAATTTGCATTAAAATCAGCTAAAGCTAATTTTATTTAATAAGAATAATAGCCAATTTAAATATATAACAAAATATAACAATATGTTAAAATCAGTAATTAGATTAAGAATGAGTTCACATGACGCTCATTACGGAGGAAACTTAGTTGATGGAGCTAGAATGCTTCAATTGTTTGGTGACGTTGCCACAGAGCTTCTTATTTTAAGAGATGGTGACGAAGGATTATTTAAAGCATATGATATGGTAGAGTTTATGGCTCCGGTATATGCAGGAGATTATATTGAAGCTGTTGGAGAGATAATTGAAGAGGGAAATTCAAGTAGAAGAATGAAGTTTGAAGCACGTAAGGTGATTGCGCCAAGACCTGATATTTCAGATTCAGCTTGTGACTTTTTAGAAGAGCCAATTGTTGTTTGTAGAGCCACAGGAACCTGTGTAACTCCTAAAGCGAGTCAACGTAAATAATATTGTTATGGAAAAATTAATAATTACAGCAGCCATTTCGGGTGCAGAAGTTACAAAAGAGCATAATCCTGTTGTTCCTTATACGCTTGAAGAGTGTGTGAGAGAAGCAAGCTTAGCTTACGAAGCAGGAGCAAGTATTATTCATTTGCACGTACGTACAGATGATGGTAAGCCTACTCAGGATAAAAATCGTTTTAAAGAAATCATTGATGCTATTCAGGCTAAATGTCCAGATGCAATTATCCAACCTTCAACAGGTGGAGCAGTTGGTATGACAAACGATGAAAGATTACAACCTACAGAGTTATGCCCAGAAATGGCAACATTAGATTGCGGTACTCTAAACTTTGGTGGTGATGAAATTTTTGAAAACACTGAAAATACAATCAAGTATTTTGGTGAAAGAATGATTGCAAATAATATCAAACCAGAATTAGAGGTCTTTGACAAATCTATGATTGATATGGCATTACGTCTTCATAAAAAAGGATATATAAAATCTCCAATGCATTTTGATTTTGTAATGGGTGTTAATGGTGGAATTTCTGGAACATTAAGAGATTTTGTTTTCTTAAGAAATAGTATTCCTGCTGATGCAACTTATACGGTTGCCGGTGTTGGGAGATTTGAATTTCCATTAGCAACTGCTGCCATAATTGATGGTGGACACGTTAGAGTTGGTTTAGAAGATAATTTATATATATCTAAAGGAGTACTAACAAAATCAAATGGAGAGTTGGTTGAAAAAGTAGTGCGAATAGCTAAAGAGCTTGGTCGTGAAATAGCAACTCCAGCTGAAGCAAGAGAAATTTTAGGATTGAAGAAACGATAACAAGTTTCTGATTTAATTATACGAGAATGAAAAAAGGAAATAAATACGGTACACATAGAGTAATTGAACCTCAAGGTGTGTTACCACAACCAGCAACAAAAGTTGATAATAATGTTGCTGAAATATACGATAATGAAATCTTGGTTGATGTTGATATTTTAAATATTGACTCTGCAAGTTTTACTCAAATAAAAGAACAGGCTGGTGGCGATGTTGAAAAAATAAAAGAAATTATTTTAGACATTGTTAATACTCAAGGGAAAATGAAAAACCCTGTAACGGGATCTGGAGGAATGTTTATTGGAACTGTAGTTCAACTTGGAGAAGCTCTTGAAGGTAAAAGAGATTTAAAAGTTGGAGATAAAATAGCAAGTTTAGTTTCTTTATCATTAACACCTCTTAAAATTGAAGAAATTATAGAGGTTAAAGAAAATATTGATCAGGTTATTGTAAAAGCAAAAGCAATTTTGTTTGAAACAGGAATTTACTCAAAATTACCAACTGATATGCCTGATGCTTTAGCGCTAGCTGTTCTTGATGTATGTGGTGCGCCTGCACAAACTGCACGTTTGGTAAAATCTGGTGATACTGTTGTTATTATTGGTGCTAGTGGTAAATCTGGAATTCTTTGTTGTTATGAAGCAAAAAGAAGAGCTGGTATCAATGGTAAAGTAATTGGAGTAGATTACAGCGATAAAGGTTTAGATGCTCTAAGAAAATTAAATATCTGTGATGAGGTTATTCAGTTAGATGCTACCAATGCGGTAAGTTGCTATGAAGCAGTTTCAACAGTAACTAACGATGAAATGGCAGACGTAGTTATTAACAATGTAAATATCCAAAACACTGAAATGGGTTCTATCTTAATGTGTAAAGATAGAGGTGTGGTTTACTTCTTTAGTATGGCAACTTCATTCCCAAAAGCAGCATTAGGAGCTGAAGGTGTTGGTAAAGATATTGATATGATTGTTGGTAATGGTTACGCATTAGATCACGCAGAAATAACATTAAATATATTAAGAGAAGATAAAGGGATTAGAGAGCTTTATGAAGGTCTTTATGCTTAATTTATTTTTCTAACTAAAAATAATAAAAATGAAACGAGAGTATAAAAAAGTAGAATATAAACACATTCCTTTATTTAAGGATGTTTCTGAAGAAGATTGGAATGATTGGAGATGGCAGTTGCGTAATGCAATTAGAAATATTCCTACGCTTGAAAAAGTTATTAAATTAACAGATGAAGAAAAGGAAAATTTATCAAGTACATTAAACACATTTAAAATGGCAATTACGCCATATTACGCTGCTTTAATGGATAAAGAGGATAAAAAATGTCCAGTTAGAATGTTAGCAGTGCCGGTATTGGAAGAGTTATTTGTTGCTCCTTCAGATTTAGATGATCCATTACACGAAGATGTAGATTCACCAGCTCCTGGATTAACACACCGTTATCCAGACAGAGCATTGTTATTAGTTACAAACGAATGTTCAATGTATTGCCGTCACTGTACTCGAAGAAGAGTTGTAGGTGATTCAAGCGAAAAAGTAGCAAAAGATCATTTAGAAGAAGCTTTTGAATATATTAGAAATACACCTCAAATTAGAGATATTGTTGTTTCTGGTGGTGACCCACTAATTTTAAGTGATGAGCGTTTAGATTATATTCTTGGTGAATTAAGAAAAATTGATCACGTTGAAATCATTCGTATTGGTAGTAGAATGCCAGTAGTACTGCCTCAAAGAATTACTGAGAATTTCGTGGAAATGATTAAAAAACATCATCCAGTTTATTTAAATACACATTTTAATCACCCTAAAGAAGTTACTGAAGAAGCGAAAATTGCTTGTGAAAGATTAGCAAATGCAGGTGTAAATGTTGGAAATCAATCTGTACTATTAAGAGGTATTAATGATTGTCCAAATATTATGAAACGTTTAATGCACGATATTTTAAGAGTTCGTGTAAGACCATATTATATTTATCAATGTGACCTTTCTGAAGGGATTTCTCACTTTAGAACTCCAGTTTCTAAAGGTATCGAAATCATTGAAAACTTACGTGGACATACTTCAGGATTAGCAGTGCCTACATTTGTAGTTGATGCACCAGGTGGTGGAGGTAAAATTCCAGTAATGCCAGATTATTTAATTTCTCAAAATGAAAAAAGAGTTGTTTTAAGAAATTATGAAGGTGTTATTACAACATATACACAATCAACAGGAGGAGAAGAACATAATTCTGAAAATTGTGAATTCTGTAAGGATGAACATTTAAAAGCTAATGATGGTGTTGCTGTTTTATTAAATAATGATGGTATGTCAATTCAGCCTGAAAATTTAAAAAGACGTAACAGACAACACGTAGAACATTAAAATAATAATATTCCTATTAAGATGAGCAACTCTATTGCAAATCAATTGGTTGATAAAACTACATTCTTAGTAGGGAATAAAAAGAATGCAGGTAAAACAACTTTTCTAAATTATGCACTTAGGCAGGTTAGAGAAGTTGTTGCACCTACTTTTTTTACAATTGGTATTGACGGGGAAACAAGCGATTTAATTTTTGAAACCCCGAAACCACGAGTTTATACTGAAATTGGAGATTTTGTTGTTACCTCTGATTTAATGATTAATAAAAGCGATGCACTGTTTGAAATAATGCACGTTTTTCCTTACAGAACAGTTTTGGGAAGATTGGTGTTGGCAAAAACTTTGCGTAGCGGAACTGTTGAATTGGTAGGTTCTGAAGATAATAAGCAGTTAGCTGAAATTGTTACTTTTTTAAAAGAGGAAGAGCAAATCAATTCTATTATTATTGATGGTGCTGCAAGTAGAGCAACACAGGTTGCTGCTATTAATAACAGCAACTTTTATTATTTAATAAAGTTAGATCAAAGAAGTATTAACGCCGACATTAATAAGTTTAAAACAATAGCTTTAATAAGTAAATTTAAATGTATTGATGACATTGAAAAGGTTGAAGAAAAATTGGTTTTTGAATTGAAAGGAGCTTTAACAGAATCAAAACTTACTCAAATTCCAGAAAACTGTGATGTATTATTAATTGATGATTTCACAAAAATATTTTTAACCTATTCTCAAATTGTAGAACTGAAAAGTAAACTTGAAATAGTATATAAAATACAGTATAAGCTAAATTCATTTGTAGTAATTCTAAAGGATATTATAAAAGAAGATTTTATGAAGCTTTTAGAACAACATACTATAAAAGAAACCATTTTATTCAACCCTTATGAATATTAAAGAAACCATACAATTTGTAGAATTTGATACATTCTATTCGGAGTATGCTCCTTTATCTCCTTATGGGGTAATAAATAAAAATAAAAACACTGTTTTTACCGATAAAAAAGAACTCCTATCAATTTATAATTCTATTGAAGTGGTTGTTGATTTTATAAAAGAAAATTCTTTTAGTTCGGATAAAATTAAAAATCATTTAAAGCGTATTGCTTTATTGAATTCACTTGATAAAAAGATATTTGATTCATCTGAAATTTTTCTTGTAAAGAAACTTTTGGTGAATTTTAGAGGAATTGATAGGCTTTTAAGTGAAGCTGTTAAAAATGATCTGCAAATTGAATTTACTTCAAATAGATTATTAGATTTTTTATCTCAGGATGGAGGCAATAAAGAGACGTTTCATTTAAGTGCTTCGTATTGTGATGAGCTTGCTGAAAACAGAAAAAGAATTACAGGATTAGATAAATCTTTAGCTGAAATTAAAAAGGAACGTTTCCAGGAAATTATTGAGAAGCATAATTTAGATTTTAGATTTCGAGATTTTATTGTGGTTTCTGAGAGTATGACGGGAGATTTAGATGGTGAATTGGTTTACAAAGAGGTGTACGATAAAACTTCTTTATTAGTAAAGCCTGTTTTTCCAAAAGAGTATTTCGATTTACATCAAAAGCGTGAAGTTTTGCTTGTTGAAGAAGGTAAATTGGAGAAGAATGTTCTTCAAACTATTTCAAAAAAAATAATTGCAGAAAAGGATGTCATTAAAAGCTATATTCAAAAAATTGAATTATTAGATACCTTATTTGCAAAGGCTACTTTAGCCATTAAATATAAAATGACAAGGCCAGTTTTAATTGATAAAAATGAGTCAATTAAAGTTGTAAAAGGTCAATATCTTCCATTAGCAAATAAATGTTTGAAAATGGATACGGTGTACACGCCATTAAATGCTGAATTTGACAATAAAACCTGTGTGATTACTGGCTCAAATATGGGTGGTAAAACAATGTTGTTAAAATCTATTGGATTTTTACAATTGTTGAGTCAAATGGGGTTTTGGGTTCCTGCTGAGGTTTATCAAACTTCAGTCTTTGAAAATATCAATTATATAGGTGAAGATCTTTCAGAAAAAGTTGAAGGATTGAGTAGTTTTGGATTTGAAATTTACAACTTGTCAAATGCAATTAAAGATTTCACTTCAAATACCTTATTGTTAATTGATGAGTTTGCAAAAACAACCAACTCAATTGAAGCAAAAGCCATAATTGCTGCAATGTTAAAAAGCTTTTCTCAAAAAGAGAATGTGTACAGCTTTGTATCAACCCATTTTATGGAATTACCTGAATTTGAAAAAGTATCTTTCTATAAAATGAAAGGCTTGAATTATTCAGAATATGAAAAATATTATAACAAAGACAAACAATATTCATTGCACGAAAGAATTAAGTTAATCAATACTTTTATGCAATATGAAATTGTGAAAACCGGTAGTAAAGATCGGACTTATGATGCAATTAAAATTGCTGATACATTAGGATTAAATGAAGAAATTATTACATATACAAAAGAGTATTTAAGCGGGAATTATGATTAAATCAAAACTAAATCTCGACAAGGCTAAGATTGCGAAAGCTCGAGAATTGTCAAAACAAATCTCTGCCCCAGTGCAGGAATATATAGAAAAGCATACAACTGTTTCCATTGAAAGAACAACATTAAGAATGATTGGTGCTGATGGTGTAGATACTGATGGTGTGCCAATTCCAAATAAAGTTGTTGACCAATTAGGTGATAATATTTGTTATGGTGCAACCAAATACTATATCAATGCTTTGCTTAAAAAAGGATTGACTCCTGAAGAGTTGAATAAGGAGATTGGTAATGGATTAGATATTACAAAACTTGATTTTGTTGACTTTTCTTATATCGAAGAAAAAGCACAGGAATTGGTTGAAACTTTTGCTTCAAAAGTAAAAGCGAATGTTGCATATAGAGAAGATAAAATAGCGAATGCTAAAGAAGAGCAGAACTCTCCATTATTGTATTTAATTGTTGCCACTGGTAATATTTACGAAGATGTAAAACAAGCACAAGCTGCTGCTAAACAAGGAGCAGATATTATTGCTGTAATTCGAACCACTGGACAAAGTTTATTAGATTTTGTCCCTTATGGACCAACAACTGAAGGTTTCGGTGGAACATACGCTACTCAAGAAAATTTCAAAATAATGCGTAAAGCGTTAGATGAAACAGGTGAAGAAGAAGGGAAGTACATTCGTTTGGTGAATTACTGTTCAGGTTTATGTATGCCTGAAATTGCCGTAATGGGAGCTTTAGAAAGATTGGATATGATGCTAAACGATTCTATGTATGGAATTTTGTTTAGAGATATTAATATGTACAGAACTTTTGTAGATCAAAAGTTCTCGAGAATGATTAATTCTTTTGCCGGAATTGTAATTAATTCAGGTGAAGATAATTATTTAACAACTTCTGATGCCGTTGAAAAAGCATATACCGTAACTGCTTCTCAGTTTATCAATGAGACTTTTGCATATGAATCTGGGATGCCTGCAAAATTAATGGGACTTGGACACGCTTTTGAAATGAATCCAGATATTAAAAATGGATTTTTATACGAAATGGCACAAGCTCAAATGGCAAGTGAAATTTTCCCAGAAGCACCATTGAAATATATGCCTCCAACAAAATATATGACAGGTGATATATTTAAAGGTGTGGCTATGAATACACTTTTTAATTTTATTGCAAAATCTACAAACCAAGGAATTTTATTACTGGGTATGTTAACAGAAGCTATTCATACACCATTTATGCAAGATAGATTCTTGGGAGTTGATAATGCAAAATATGTATTGAATAATATAGCTGATTTCGCTGATGATATCGAGTATAAGAAAGATGGTATTATGCAAACACGTGCTAAAAATGTGTTGGATGAAACAATTGAATTCTTAGAAGAAATTAACGAAACAAACTTATTCGAAGCCATTGAAGGAAAAATGTTTGCTGAGGTGAGCAGACCAAAAAATGGAGGTAAAGGTTTAGAAGGTGTTGCTGAAAAAGCAGATGATTATTACAATCCTTTCTATACGTATCTTGAAAATGAATTAAATATTGTAAAAGGAAACTAATTATGATGATAAGACCTTACGGAGACACAATGAATGACGGAGCCATCCAAATGTCATTCACATTGCCAGTAGCGCATTCAGCAAGAGCTGATGAAGCAGCAATTATATATACTAAGAAATTAGGTTTTAAAGAAGTTGAAGTTGTGCATTCAAATCCTCTTTCTGATGAATTCACCTTTTTTGTGGTGTATGGAAAAACAGATATTAGTATTGATTATGATAAAGTAGAAGTAGAAGAGGTTGAAAAATCACTCGATTTTTACGGAGTTAATAATTTTATCAAAGAAAATATAGAAAGAAAAGTTGTAATTGTAGGAGCTTGTTCTGGGACTGATGCACATACAGTAGGTATCGATGCAATTATGAATATGAAAGGATTTGATCAGCATTATGGGTTGGAAAGATATCCTATGATTGAAGCCTACAATTTAGGAGCTCAAATTCCTAATGAAGAATTAATTAAGAAAGCAGTTGAATTAAATGCTGATGCTATTTTAATTTCTCAAATTGTAACTCAAAAAGATGTTCACATACATAACCTAACAGAATTCGTAGAGTTAATGGAAGCTGAAGGTTTACGTTCTAAAATGGTTATTTGTGCTGGTGGACCAAGAATTGGAAATAAATTAGCATTAGAACTTGGATATGATGCCGGATTTGGTAGAGGTACTTATCCAGAAAATGTAGCTTCTTTTATCGTGGAAAAAATGCACGAAAGAGGTATAAAATAAAGTTTATCAGTTTATATTTAAATTAGAAATAATAAAAAATTAGTATAATGAAAGAAGTATATTTAATAGATGCAGCCAGAACTGCAATTGGAAATTTTGGTGGATCACTTTCTAAGATTCCTGCAGTTGAATTAGGAACTGTAGTTGTAAAAGAACTTTTAAAAAGAAATAACCTTGAAGGGAAAGAAGTAGATGACGTTTTAATGGGATCTGTTTTAACTGCTGGTCAAGGTCAAAATGTAGCGCGTCAAATTGCTGTTGGAGCAGGAATTCCAAATGATAAAACAGCTATGACAATTAACATGGTTTGTGGTTCAGGGTTAAGAACTGTTGCTATGGCAGCTCAAGCTATAAAAGCTGGTGATGCAGAACTAGTAATTGCCGGTGGTGCTGAAAATATGTCTATGTCTCCATATATTTTACCTAAAGCTCGTGAAGGATATAAAATGGGTAATGGTCAAATGGTTGATACAATGATAAACGATGGTTTATGGGATGTATTTAATAATTACCATATGGGAATTACTGCTGAAAACCTTGTTGAAAAATATAATTTAACAAGAGAGCAGCAAGATGAATTAGCTGCAGCTTCTCAAAACAAAGCTGAAAAAGCAATTTCAGAAGGTAAATTTGTTGATGAAATTGTATCGGTTGAAATTCCTCAACGTAGAAAAGATCCAATTAGTTTTAAAACTGATGAATTTGTTAGATGTGGAGTTACTCCTGAATCTTTAGCTAAGGTAAGACCAGCATTTAAAAAAGATGGAACTGTAACCGCTGCAAATGCATCTGGAATTAATGATGGAGCTTCGGCAGTAATTGTTGCAAGTAAAGAGGCTATTGAAAAATACAACTTAAAACCAATGGCGAAAATTGTTTCTTATGCATACCACGGTACAGATCCTTCTATTATGGGAATTGGACCAGTTGAAGCAGTAAGAAAAGCGTTAAAGAAAGCGGGTTGGGAAAAAGAAGACTTAGACTTAATTGAAGCAAATGAAGCTTTTGCAGCACAAGCCTTATCAGTAATCAAGGAGCTTGATTTAAATACTGAAATTACAAATGTAAATGGAGGTGCTATTGCTTTAGGTCATCCAATTGGAGCGAGTGGAACAAGAATTTTAACAACCTTACTTCACGAAATGAAACGTAGAGAATCTAAAAAAGGATTAGCTACGCTTTGTATTGGTGGGGGAATGGGAATTGCAATGTGTGTCGAAGGAATGTAAATCTTCAATTTATATTTTTAAATCTGAATTCTATATGAAGCCTATCAATTATTTGATAGGCTTTTTTTTAATTAAAAACTCTACTTTAGAGGTTTGATATTTATCAGTATTTTTAAATTAAAATCAATGTACATTGTACATTTAATAATTAACCCAAAAATAAAATAGATGCAAAGATTAATTTTCACCCCTAAAAAAGCTCATTTTAAATTGTTTCAAGTTTGTTTATTATTTATTTTACTTCAAGGTTGTAAATTATACCAAGATCCTATTTCTATCGATGAAGCTGTTAAAACAGAAGAAAAAGGGATATTAAAAGTTACAATGACTAATGGAGATGAGTATATATATGAATCAATTGAGAATATTGATGAAAAATATTATGGAATTTACCTTGTTGACGATCAGAAAATGAAAGAACCTCTAAACATTAACCTGATAAAAGATGTTCAGAAGCAAAATAGAAAATCTTCAAAAGGAAATAATATGTTAGGTTTAGGTGTTGGGATTTTAGCCGCAATTACAGGTGTAATGATGTTATAGACTGGAAATTAGGTGAAAATTGATTGGAATTAAAAAAATGAAATGGAATCAAGAAGAAATTTTATTAAAAAATCAAGTATTGCCGCTGCTGGTTTATCTGTAATGCCAAATTTTACTTTTGGAATGGGTGAGGACAAAGATAAATTGAGGGTAGGTTTAATAGGAGTTGGCTTACGTGGTACAAATCATTTAAATAATTTATTATTACGAAATGATGTTTTAATTACTGCTATTTGTGATATTGATCCAAAAAGAATTTCTTTATCATTGGATGCTATTGATAAGGCAAATCAAAAGAGGCCTGAAGTTTTTGGGAGTAATGATTATGATTATAAAAATCTTTTAGATTTAAAGAATGTTGACGCTGTTATTATTTCCACACCATGGTTGTGGCATACTCGTATGGCAAAAGATTCAATGTTAGCTGGTAAATATACTGGTTTAGAAGTGTCAGCAGCGAATACCATGGAAGAATGTTGGGATTTAGTCAATACACATGAACAAACAGGAACTCACTTAATGTTACTAGAAAATGTAAATTATCGTAGAGATGTAATGGCCGTGTTAAATATGGTAAGACAAAATGTTTTTGGTGAATTAGTTCATTTTAGATGTGGTTATCAGCATGATTTAAGATTTGTAAAATTAAATGATGGTAAATCGGCTTATGGTAAAGGAGTTGAGTTTGGAGAGAAAGGGATATCTGAATCTGCTTGGAGAACACAACATTCGTTATTAAGAAATGCCGATGTATATCCAACACATGGTGTTGGACCAATTTCTGCCATGTGTAATATAAATAGGGGGAATAGATTTATGTCTTTAACCTCAAACGCCTCTAAAGGGATTGGTTTACATAATTATATTGTGAAAAATGGAGGTAAAGATCACCCAAATGCCAAATTGAAGTTTAAGCAAGGAGATGTTATTACAAGTACTATTGAAACTGCAAATGGTGAGACAATTATTGTAACTCATGACTGCAATTTGCCAAGACCATATTCTCTAGGGTTTAGAGTTCAAGGTGCAAATGGGCTGTGGGAAGTAGATGGTAATAGAATGTACATAGAAGGAAAATCAGATACACATAGATGGGATAAAGCTGATAAATGGTTGGAAAAATATGATCACCCATTATGGCAAAAGTATGGTGAGTTAGCAACTGGAGCTGGTCATGGAGGAATGGATTTCTTTGTTATAAATGCATTTGTTGAATCTGCAAAACAAAATATTGATCCTCCAATTGATGCTTATGATGCTGCTGCTTGGAGTGCAATTACACCTTTATCTGAATTGTCTATTGAAAATAATGGAGAACCTCAAAACTTTCCGGATTTTACTCGGGGGAATTGGGTGATAAGAAAACCATATAAATGGATTAAAGATACTTATTAGTAAATAAATTCTTTTTTTATTCACCATCAATTAGCAGCAGTTTAGTTGATGGTGTTTTTTTTGCGAAATTAAACCATAGTGGAAAAAATAAAATTAATATGTACTATTAATATATAAGCATCGTTATTTAAACTAAATAAATTTGATTTTGTTTTTGTAAAATGACCAATTATACATTAAAATATGTCGTTGGTATATTTGTTTTTTAAAAATCCATGTGTTTTGTAGATATACTATATATTTGTAGCATTGCAACTGATATCTTTAATAATTATGTTTTTTAATTGTGAATTTATTTAAGTTGTTTAAGTGAATAAAAAATTGCTTAAAAATAAAAACATTACATTTGTTTAGTATGTTTTTGATTTTGAAAGCATTACGGATTAACCTCAACCCCAAAATGAAAAGTAGATTTAATAAATATTTATTAAGTTTTTGCTTAATGTTAATATGCACCACAGCCATAGGACAAAAAGCCCCTCCTAGTCCTAAAGAAAATGGTCCTGGTCATCCTGGTTTACCAATTGATGGAGGCTTATCAGCTCTTTTAGTTTCGGGAATTGCTTATGGTATTTATGAACTTAGAAGAAAAAAAAATAACTAAATTATTTTTCAAGTAATCTAGCTACATATTTTCCAATTACATCAAATTCTAAATTAATTACAGTCCCTTTTTTGAAAGTATGAAAGTTAGTGTGTTCGTAAGTAAATGGAATTATGGCTACAGAGAAACTGTTTTCTTTTGAGTTTACCACTGTCAAGCTTGTTCCATTAATAGTCACAGATCCTTTTTCAATGGTAACATTATTCAGTGAGCTATCATATTCAAAACTATATACCCAACTGCCATCTTCTTCAATTACTTCAGTACATACAGCTGTTTGATCAACGTGGCCCTGAACAATGTGGCCATCTAATCTTGCTCCTAGAACCATTGCTCGTTCTAAATTTACAACGTCTCCAACTTTAAGGTGTTTAAAATTAGTTTTATCAAGAGTTTCTTTTATTGCTGTAACCGTGTATTCGTTATTGTCAATTGCTACAGTTGTTAAGCAAACACCGTTATGAGCTACACTTTGGTCTATTTTCAGTTCAGAAGTAAAATCACTTTCAATAGTGATATGAAAATTCTCGCCTTCCTGTACAATATTTTTTACTTTTCCTAAACTTTCTATTATTCCTGTAAACATAATTTTATCAATTTATTTGATTACTTTTGAGCAATCAAAAATAAGCATAATAAACCTGATTGTATGGACAAATCTAAAAAAATTATAGTAGGAATTTCTATTGGAGATTTTAATGGTATAGGAATTGAAATCGCCTTAAAAACATTTTTAGATAAACGAATGTTAGATTTTTGTACACCAGTAATTTTTGGATCTACAAAATTGATTACAGCATATAAAAAAAACTTAGATATTAATGTTCCTTTTAATGGAATTAAGAAAATAGAGAATATTATTCCTGGAAAATTGAATATTTTAAACCTATGGAATGAAGAAGTACCTATTAATTTGGGGAAACCAACAGAACAATCTGGAAAGTTTGCATTCAAGTCATTGCAGATTGCAACAAAATCATTGTCAGATGGATTTATAGATGTATTGGTTACGGCACCAATTAATAAGGATAATATTCAATCGGAAGATTTTAAATTTCCGGGACATACAGAATATCTTGAATCTAATTTAGAAGGTGAAAGTTTAATGATATTAATGGCCAACAAACTGAGAATTGGATTAATTACTGGGCATATTCCTGTGTCACAAGTGTCAGAGGCTATTACACCTGGGATTATTAAGAAAAAAGTTGAAATATTACATAGAACTTTAGTTCAGGATTTTGCTATTTCAAAACCGAAGATTGCTATTTTAGGATTGAATCCTCATTGTGGAGATCACGGTGTAATTGGAAATGAAGATGATGAAATAGTGAGGCCAACTATAGCTAATATTCAAGAGAAAGGAATGTTGGTGTATGGGCCTTATGCTGCTGATAGTTTCTTTGGGTCAGAAAATTACAAGAATTTTGATGCTATTTTGGCAATGTATCACGATCAAGGTTTAGCGCCTTTTAAAACATTGTCTTTTGGTGAAGGAGTTAACTATACTGCTGGTTTAAATAAAATTAGAACTTCACCTGATCATGGCACTGCGTATGAATTGGCAGGGAAGAAATTGGCAAATATTAGCTCATTTAAAGAAGCTGTTTTTAGTGCAATTCAAATATTTAGAACCAGAGAGGAGTATAAAAGTTTGACTGAAAACATTTTAAAAGTAAAAAAGCAAAAAGAAAAACGATAAATTTTTAAAATATATTTATTATTTTATATCTTTGCACGCTCAAATTGAATTAGAAATGAAAGATTTAAAGGAATTCGATATTTCTTTTGTAGGATTAAAAGATGGAGTTACTCAATTTGAATATTTAATTGAAAAGAAGTTCTTTGATTTTTTTAACTATGAAGATTTTTACAATTCTAAAATAAATGTTGGTTTAAGCTTTTTAAAAAAAGTTACGATGTTTGAATTAGAATTTACTTTTTCAGGTTGGGTTGAAATAGCATGTGATGTTACAAATGAATTATTTCAACAACCAATCGAATCAAGTTTAAATTTAATTGTAAAATTTGGAGATGAATTTAATGATGAAAATGAGGATCTTATCACAATACCTTATTCAGATCATAAATTAAATGTTGCACAATATATTTATGAAACTATTGTTTTAGCATTACCTATTAAAAGAATTCATCCCGGAGTTAACGATGGAACGTTGCATTCAGATGTGTTAGATAAATTAAAGGAGTTAGAAATAAAAGAAGAAAAGGAAGAAGAAAGCAATGGGGAAATTGACCCACGGTGGAATAAATTAAAAAATGTACTAATAGATAAAAATACAAGTAATGGCACATCCTAAAAGAAAAATATCAAAAACGAGAAGAGATAAGAGAAGAACTCATTATAAAGCGGTTGCTCCACAGGTAGCTGTTGATCCAACAACAGGAGAAGCTCACTTATATCATAGAGCTCACTGGCATGAAGGAAAATTATATTACAGAGGTCAAATTGTAATAGATTCTGAAGAAATTCAAGCCTAGAATGCTGAAAATTAAAATATTTTAAAAAACCCTCTTTTTGAGGGTTTTTTTTATGTTTTTGCTTAAAAATGACGAAAAATCGTAGAAAATGACGAAAAAGTGCGAAAATTGACAAAAAGTTCAAAATAATTTTAGTTACTTTGACCATCTTTTTTACTGAAAGAAAATAAATTATGACGAAAATTACCGCTGCAATAACAGCCGTTGGAAAATACCTTCCTGAAGATGTTTTATCAAACGCAATGCTTGAGAAATTAGTTGATACTAATGATGATTGGATAACTTCAAGAACAGGAATTAAAGAACGAAGAATATTAAAAGGAGAAGGGAAAGGGACTTCTTTTATGGCAATAAAAGCCGCAGAACAATTAATTGAAAAGAAAAATTTAGATCCTAAGGAGATAGATCTTGTTATAGTTGCAACAGCAACACCAGATATGCAGGCAGCTTCAACAGCTGTTTATGTTGCCTCGCAAATAGGAGCTTCCAATGCATTTGCTTTTGATTTGGAAGCAGCTTGCTCAAGCTTTTTATACGGAATGTCAGTAGTTTCAAGTTATATTGAATCTGGGAGATATAAAAAAGTTTTACTTATTGGTGCAGATAAAAATTCATCAATGATTGATTATACTGATAGAGCTACATGTATAATTTTTGGTGATGGTGCCGGAGCAGTTTTATTTGAGCCAAATGAAGAAGGTTTAGGTCATCAGGATGAATATCTTAGAAGTGATGGAATGGGTAGAGACTTCTTACAAGTGAAAGCAGGTGGGTCTATGTATCCAACAACCGTTGAGGCAATTGAGAATAGAGAAAATTTTGTATTCCAAGACGGTAAAACTGTATTTAAAAATGCAGTGTTTAATATGGCTGATGTTGCTGTTAAAATTTTGGAAAGAAATAATTTAACAAAAGAAGATGTTACTTGGTTAGCCGCTCATCAAGCTAATAAAAGAATCATTGAGGCTACTGCAAACAGAATTAAATTGGATAGTGAAAAAGTAATGATGAATATTCAGAATTATGGTAATACCACTTCTGCAACTTTACCACTACTTTTAGCTGATTATGAAAAGCAATTAAAAAAAGGTGATACAATTATATTTGCTGCATTTGGAGGAGGATTCACTTGGGGGTCTATATATCTTAAATGGGCTTATAATTCGTAATTTACTATAACTATTAACTAAAAAAATCAAATTATTATGGATATAAAAGATATTCAAAACCTGATAAAGTTTGTTGCTAAATCTGGAGCAAGTGAGGTTAAGTTGGAAATGGAAGATGTTAAAATTACCATTCGAACTGGTTCAGATAAACCAGAAACAACAATTTTACATCAGGCGCCAATGGGAATGGCTCAAATGCCAGTTGCTCCACAAACTCCTGTTGCACCACCAGCGGCAGAAGCCCCAAAAGCTGATGCAGTTGTGCAAGATGAATCATCAAAATATATCGAAATAAAATCGCCTATTATTGGTACATTTTATAGAAAACCATCGCCAGATAAACCGGTATTTGTTGAGGTTGGTGGAGCTGTTACTCCTACTACCGTAGTTTGTATGGTAGAAGCTATGAAATTATTTAACGAGATTGAAGCTGAGGTTTCTGGTAAAATAGTTAAGGTATTGGTTGAAGATGGAACTCCAGTAGAGTTTGGTCAGCCTATATTTTTAGTAGATCCTTCATAATATTAATCGACTTTTTTAAAATTGAAATTCAACAATAATTTGAATTCTATTTTATGTAAATAATTTTAAAGCATTATGTTTAAAAAAATATTAATAGCCAATAGAGGTGAAATAGCTTTGCGAGTTATTAGAACTTGTAGGGAAATAGGAATCAAAACAGTTGCAATTTATTCTACTGCTGATGCAGAAAGTTTACATGTACGTTTTGCTGATGAAGCAGTATGTATTGGGCCTGCTGCAAGTAGTGAATCTTACCTAAAAATGTCATCAGTTTTGGCTGCTGCCGAAATTACCAATGCAGATGCAATTCATCCAGGTTATGGGTTCTTATCTGAAAACGCCAAGTTTTCTAAATTGTGTGAAGAGCATAATATTAAATTTATTGGAGCATCTTCAGAAATGATTAGTAGAATGGGAGATAAGGCTTCAGCTAGAGCAACAATGAAGGCTGCAGGTGTACCTACAATTCCTGGTTCTGAAGGTCTTTTAGATACCTTTGAGGAAGCTGAAAAATTGGCTGATGAAATGAAATATCCAGTGATGCTAAAAGCAACTGCTGGAGGTGGAGGTAAAGGGATGCGAGCTGTTTGGAAAAAAGAAGATTTACGAGAGTTATGGGATTCTGCGAGGCAAGAAGCTTTTGCTTGTTTTGGAAATGATGGAATGTACATGGAAAAACTTATAGAGGAACCAAGGCATATTGAAATTCAAATTGTCGGAGATTCATATGGTAAAGCATGTCATTTGTCTGAAAGAGATTGTTCAGTTCAGAGACGTCATCAAAAATTAACAGAAGAAGCTCCTTCTCCATTTATGACTACTCAATTAAGAAAAAAAATGGGTGAAGCTGCAGTTAAAGCCGCTGAATATATTGCATATGAAGGTGCAGGAACTGTTGAGTTTTTGGTAGATAAACATAAAAATTTCTATTTTATGGAAATGAATACTCGTATTCAAGTTGAACATCCAATTACAGAACAGGTAATTGATTATGACTTGATATATGAGCAAATTAAAGTTGCTGCCGGTATTCCAATCTCTGGTAAAAATTATACACCTAAATTACACTCAATTGAATGTAGAATTAATGCTGAGGATCCATTTAAGGACTTTAGACCTTCGCCTGGTAAAATAACGACATTACATATTCCAGGAGGGCATGGTATTAGGGTAGATACTCATGTTTATGCTGGATATACAATTCCATCTAATTATGATTCAATGATAGCTAAATTAATTACGACCGCTCAGACTCGCGATGAAGCTATTGCAAAAATGAGAAGAGCTTTAGATGAATTTGTAATTGAAGGAATTAAAACAACCATACCGTTTCACAGACAATTAATGGATGATCCTGATTATATGGCGGGAAATTATACAACAAAATTTATGGAAGATTTTGTGCTTAAACCTGAGGCATAAATTGGCATTTCTTAAAAATAAAAAATAAAGGATATGAGTTCTCATATCCTTTATTTTTTTACATTTACTTTCAATTTTAAATCAAATGAAGGAAAAAGAGTTACATATTGATGGTATTGATAAAATTATTCTGAAAAAATTAATGGAAGATGCAAGAACTCCAATTCTTGGAATCGCACGTGGAATTGGAATATCTGGAGCTGCAATTCATCAAAGATTAAGAAAATTAGAGGCGTCTGGGGTTATTGCAGGGTCAAAATTTGTAATAAACCCTAAAGTTTTAGGTTATAAAACTCTTGCTTTTGTAGGTGTTTTTTTAGATGCCGCAAGTAAATATTCTGCAGCAGTGAAAAGATTGAAAGAAATTCCTGAGGTAATTGAGAGTCATTATACAACAGGAAATTATGCAATCTTTATTAAAATATTATGTAAAGACAATGAGCACCTTATGAAACTTCTAAATGAAGAAATTCAATCTATAAAAGGAGTTGCTCGTACTGAAACTTTTATTTCTCTAGATCAACAAATTGATCGACAAATAAAACTCTAATTTTAAACTATTAGTCTCTAGAGCCAAGTAATTGTAAAGCCCAGTAAAATAACATAGCCAGTGAACCTAAAGCTGCAACTAAATATGTTCTGGCAGCCCATTTTAAAGCGTCCTTAGCTCCGTCTTGTTCTGAATTTGTCAGCATATTGTTTGTCTTTAGCCAAGCCAATGCTCTATTACTGGCATCATATTCAACTGGTAAGGTGATAAAACTAAATAATGTAGCCATTGACATCATTAGAAGTCCAATTACTGCTATTAGCATTCCGGTTGAACTTCCAGATGCTGCTCCTAAAATTAAGCCACCTATTACTAGCCAAGTTGAAAATTTTGAAGAAACATTAACCACTGGAACTAATTTTGATCTCAATCCTAGCCATTGATAAGACTCAGCGTGTTGGACGGCATGTCCAACTTCATGTGAAGCAACAGCCGCAGCAGAAGCGTTTCTTTGGTTGTAAACATCTTCACTTAAATTTACGGTTTTATTAACAGGATTGTAATGATCAGTTAATTTTCCTGGTGTAGAAATTATTTGAACATCATAAATACCATTGTCATGTAACATTTTTTCGGCTATTTCTCTACCAGATAGCCCGTTTTGAAGGTTAATTTTTGAATAGTATTTGAATTTACGTTTTAATTGTTGACTTACAAGCCAACTAATTAATGAAATAAGCCCAATAATAATATAATATCCAGTCATAATAATTGTGATTTAATCTGTTTAATTTTGATAAATTTACAGCATAAATTATTCCAAAATATGAAAGCAGACAAATTGGCGAAAATTCCAAATATACTTTTGATTTATACCGGAGGAACAATTGGTATGGTTAAAGATTTTAAAACAGGAGCTTTAAAAACATTCAATTTTGATAAGTTGTTAAAGCATATACCTGAGATAAATCATTTGAATTGTACTATTGAAAGTATTTCATTTGATGAACCCATAGATTCTTCGAATATGAACCCTACAAATTGGATTTCAATTACTGAAATTATTGAAGAGAATTATGAGTTGTATGATGGTTTTGTGGTTTTGCATGGTTCTGATACCATGGCTTATACTTCTTCAACAATTAGTTTTATGTTTGAAAACCTTTCAAAACCAGTTATTTTTACGGGTTCACAATTGCCTATTGGAGATTTAAGAACAGATGCTAAAGAAAATTTGATTACTTCAATAGAGATTGCTTCAGCTCAAAAAAATGGATTGCCAGTTGTAAGTGAAGTTTGCTTATATTTTGAATATAAATTGTATAGAGCGAACCGAACTACCAAAATGAATTCAGAACATTTTGAAGCCTTTACGTCTCCAAATTTCCCTCCTTTAGCGGAAAGTGGTGTTCATCTTAAATTTAATAAAAATTTACTTCAGAGGCCTGTCAACAGGAATTCTTTAATTGTGAGAAAGAGATTAGAAGATAATATTGTGATACTTAAAGTTTTTCCAGGGATAAAAGAGAAAGTAGTAAAAAGTATTCTCGAAATTAGCGGAATAAAAGGAGTAATAATTGAGACTTATGGTTCTGGAAATGCACCTACAGAAGAATGGTTTATTTCATTGTTAAAACAAGCTATTGATAAAGGAATTTATATTGTAAATGTAACTCAATGTGCTTATGGAAGTGTAATTATGGGACATTATGAAACAAGTGTGGAGTTAGAGAAAATTGGAGTTATAAGTGGAAAGGATATTACCACAGAATCTGCTTTGGCAAAACTGATGTACTTATTAGGTGAAAATATTCCAAAAAATGAATTCAAATTAATTTTCGAGAAAGAGCTCAGAGGAGAGATGAGCGAGATTGATTAATCTTTTTTAAATTTATGTTTAAAAATGAGAAAAATAATTAAATAAAATTAACGGTTTTGGTTTGATTTTTGTAGATAATAAAAAATTATTAGTTGCAAAAAAAATAATTTTTAGTAGTTCTAAAATTTTCAGAATTCAACATTTTTTTGTTACTTGCCATTCGCAAAAGTTCTAAAGTTAAGAGACGTAGCTTGATTTTATAGCAATGATTTTTTTCTCTAAATTTAAGAGTTTTGCGTTAATTGGAATAATATATATTTAACCGTAAAAATTTAATAAATTAACTATTACACGATGAAAAGAGTATTTACTATCCTTGCGATTACAGGATTATTGTTATTTGGAGCAGCACCGAAAGCTATTGCACAAGATGCAGCAAAAACTGAACAAGTTGCGGATGACGCAGCAGAAGCAAAAACATTTCACCAAGTTTTAAAACAACGTTTTATAGAAGGAGGCCCAGGATTTATGGGAATTGTATTAGTAGCATTAATCTTAGGATTAGCTATTGCAATTGAAAGAATTATTTACTTAAATATGGCTACAACAAACACTAAGAAATTAGTAAACAGTGTAGATGATGCTCTTGCTTCTGGTGGAGTTGAAGCTGCAAAAGAAGTTTGTAGAAACACTAAAGGACCTGTTGCCTCTATATTTTATCAAGGATTAGATAGAATGGATGAAGGTGTAGATGCAGCTGAAAAAGCAGTTGTAGGTTACGGTGGAGTTCAAATGGGACTTTTAGAGAAAAACATCTCTTGGTTATCATTATTTATTGCATTAGCACCAATGCTTGGTTTCATGGGTACTGTAATTGGTATGATTTCTGCCTTTGACTCTATTCAACAAGCTGGAGATATTTCTCCAACAGTTGTAGCAGGAGGTATTAAAGTAGCCTTGTTAACTACAGTATTCGGATTAATTGTTGCAATTATTCTTCAAGTATTTTACAACTACATTATCTCAAAAGTAGATAGTATTGTTAACAATATGGAAGATGCTTCAATTTCACTTATTGACCTTTTGGTTAAACACAAAAAATAAGAATCATTATGAATAATAAAATAGCTAAAATTTTAACTATAATTGTAGGTGTAATAGGATTAATAGGTTTCTATTTTTTCTTTATGGTTATGAAATATGGTGAAGATGCAATAAAAGCTGACGTTGATATTCAGGGTAAAACCGTATCTCCGTTTGTGAATTTCGCATTTGCCTTATTAGTAGTTACAGCGGTTATAGCCATTGTTGCCTCATTGGTGAACATGGTTAAAAATCCACATGTGTTGAAAAGAACACTAGTTGGTGTTATAATATTTGGAGTATTAATAGCAGTATCTTATGTTCTTGCAGATGATGGAGCAGTTTTAGATGCTGTAGGTAAGGTTCTTGAAGAAGGAGCTGCTGGACCAACTTCAAAATGGGTTAGTACTGGTATTAATTTAAGTGCCATTTTAGGTGTACTAGGTTTTATTGGATTTGGTGCAGATTTTATCAAATCATTTCTAAAAAATTAATCTAATATGGCAAGAAGAGAAAACTCAGAAATTAATGCTGGTTCAATGGCAGACATTGCGTTCTTGCTTCTAATATTTTTCTTAGTAACTACAACTATGGATGTTGATTCTGGTATTTCACGTAAATTACCTGAAAAATCTGATCAAGAAAATATTGATGTTGTAGTTAAAGAGAAAAACGTACTGGATATTACTGTAAATCGTAAAAACCAACTGTTAATTGAAAATGAATTAGTTCAAGTGCGAGATGTTAAAAGACTTGCAATGGATTTTATTGATAATGGTGGTGGTGTATCAGCTCCTAAGGATGGAAAGCCTGGTGAGCCTTGTGATTATTGTAATGGGGCAAAGGATCCTTTGTCATCTGATCATCCAAGTAAAGCAATTATTTCTTTGCAGAGTGATAGGGGTACCACTTATGGTATGTATGTTTCTATTCAAAATGAAATAGAAGGAGCTTATAACGAATTAAGAAATAAATTATCTTTAAAAAAGTATAAAAGATCTTACAAAGATTTATTAGATGAATATAAAGATAATGGTAACGCTAAAGTTAAGGAAAAAATTGATTTTTTGAAGGATAGTTATCCTCAAATCATCGCTGAACCAGAACCAATTAAATAATATCAGATATGAGTAAATTTAAAAAGAAGAAGAAGGGATTACCGGCTATATCAACGGCTTCCTTACCTGATATTGTATTTATGCTTTTATTCTTTTTCATGGTTTCAACAACTATGAGGGAAACGGATTTATTAATTGGAAAACCTGTTTTACCTACGGCTAGTGAAGTAAAGAAACTTGAACAAAAAAGTTTAGTGAGTACTATTTACGTTGGTAAATCTAAAGATAAAAGAATATCTGGAGATAAAATTCAAGTAAATGATAAAATCATTGATGTAAAGGATGTGCCAAGTTTTATATTTGCAGAAAGAGCTTTAAGAAGTGAGGATGAAGTAAGATTCATGACAACTTCAATCAAAGCAGATAAAGAAGCAAATGTTGGTACTATACTGGATATTAAAGAGCAATTAAGAGATATTAATGCATTAAAAGTTAGTTTTTCTACTACTAAAGGTAGTAACTTGGAAAGTAATTATTAGTCATTAAATAGTCTATAGAACTAAAAAGGCAATCAAATTTAATTTGATTGCCTTTTTTACTTTTATAAGGTATATTTGTTTTATGAAGAAGCATTTTGTTTTGATTTATTTGTGTTTGTTTTTTACTAGTATGAACGGGCAAGTTAAAAATGATACTATCGATTTGAAGTATTTAGAAGATCAAATTTATTTATCACTCACCTATAATTTGTTATTTAAATTGCCCACTAAAATATCTCAAAATGGTTTTTCTGGTGGTGCATCAATTGGCTTTATAAAAGATATACCATTCAATGAAGATAGAAATATTGGTGTTGGCTTGGGAATAGGTTATTCATATAATACCTATATTCAAAACTTAAAAATTAATAGAAATAATAATAATGTACTTTTTGAAATTGCAGAGAATTATAAAACGAACCGATTTGGAATTAGTGCAATTGAGTTTCCATTTGAATTAAGATGGAGAAATTCTACTCCTGAAAAATATAAATTTTGGCGAGTTTACACAGGGGTTAAATTATCATATATATTATCTGCTAAAACTTATTTTTCAGATATTAATCAAACTCTTAGAACTAAAAATATTGATACCTTTAATCGACTTCAATATGGAGTTACTTTAGCTACCGGATATAGTACCTGGAATTTATATGTGTATTATGGATTAAGACCATTATTTAAAGATGTGTTATTGAATGGCGATGAACTTGATATAATTGATGTAAACGTAGGACTTAGGTTTTATATCATGTAGTATACGAAGTACACTAAAAATTGTGAAATAATACTTAAAACATACCCCAAAATAATTTCATTTGGTTTATGTGCCTGAAGTCTTAACCTAGAATATGCAATTATACCACTTAATGCAAATAAGGTCACTAAAATGATTATTAGGTTAATTTGGTAATACGTACTGAAATAAATTAAAAAACCTATTAAACCTCCAATTGCAGCTAAATGCAGGCTTAGTTTTATATTAAATTTTAAAAATAAATAAGAGCAAAGTAAAAATAGCGCATATCCAAAATAAAATAAAGATAAAAGGTTTACCAAATTAGATTGGAAAAGCCAGTTTCCTAATATGAGTGAAATTGCAATAAACATAATTGTAGGAAATTTTCTTTCCTCTATGGTTTCCATATGTAAACTATCTATCATTCCAAAACGCTTAAATAACAATACCAAAAACAAAGGAAAAATATAAGTGCCAATAAGAATTACAGTGATAAAAATATGTTCTTGTTGTTTATAAATATGTTCTGGTATAAGAAGGAAATATAAAATAGAACCTAGAATAGGGAAATTAATAGGGTGAAAAAAATAAGAGATAAATTTTGAGAATTTCATAGGTGATTTTTTATTGTCTTAACTACATTTCTTTTCGTAGCCTCGC
>Ga0193953_1000267_pt1 | contig 29572 bp, 26 predicted proteins | sample BB_4_MG_FD_140325 | JGI IMG/M metagenome (GOLD analysis project Ga0193953, IMG submission 140325) | Microbial mat bacterial communities from the Broadkill River, Lewes, Delaware, United States - BB_4_MG | ecosystem: Environmental > Aquatic > Freshwater > River > Microbial mats | place: USA...
CACTACTTGACATCAGCCATTATTATTAAACAAAGCTTAGCGCACACAAGCCACCTGAAAAGCAAACACATCCATTGCAATGAATGAATGAAAAAAGAATCAGCTTCTCCTTACCAATTAAATGATTTTTCCCTCTTTCTTCTTTTCCAGGCGAACAGACTCCAACAAATCCTGCCCCTGGATAGTGGTATCATTTCGTAATACCGCCTTCATAAATGCCCGACGCATCACATTATAAATACCTGCTCCTGTAATATCTACACTTTGGGCCACTTCATCGATCTTTATCCCTTCTTCCCATTCATACCCATCAGGCAGATAATTATTCCAGAGTACATTACGTTCATCAGCACCTGGTTTAGTAAAATGAACGATGCTATGAAAACGGCGATAAAAGGCCGGATCGATGTTATCAATTAAATTAGATGCCAGAATACAAAGCCCCTCATACGTCTCGAACCGCTGCAATAAATAGGACACTTCCTGATTGGCATACCGATCATGAGCACTTTTAGTATTACCACGTTTCCCAAATAAGGCATCCGCCTCGTCGAAAAATAAAATCCAATTGCCATCCTGCGCCTGATCAAAAATATAGGCGAGGTTCTTTTCAGTTTCACCAATGTACTTGGAAACTACCGCAGATAAATCAATCCGGTACACTTTCTTTTCCGTGTACTTGCCCAATAAACTTGCTGTTAAACTCTTTCCGGTTCCCGGAGGCCCATGAAAAAGGCATTTGCAACCCATTTTAAATTTATGGTTAACCTGTTGCGCACCGTGCTGTAACTTTTCAAATTCTACCCAATCTTTAACTTCATTGATTTGTTGCCGGGTATCATATGGCAGAACCAGTTCTTCCCAGGAGTAATCGGTTTCCAATAAAGTAGCCGGAAAACTGCCTGAGAAATGCGGGTCTTCCTTTTCACCTGTCAATAACATCTGCAATAATTTTTCGTCGGGCATAATTCGCAAACTCGTAAACGAATCCTGAACACCGGCCTGCACCACCCGAAGCAAATGATTCTTTATGAGTTTGGATTGATTCACAAATAACCGCATGGCACCGTGCCGGTTGCCCACACTTAAACCTGCCAGTATCATCAGGCCCGTTTCAACAGTTGGAATATAAAACTCATTAATTGAACTACGACTCATTCCAAATAGCTTCGAAGGTATGGATTCATTAGGGGGTGCCAGCATCATGGCATTTAAGAAATCAGGAATGTAATGAGTACTGATACAAAGTAATAAGAGCAATTTTTCCCGATCATTGAGTTGATGCTGGTCAAATAACTGAAATAACACTTCCGATTTATGCAAATCATGAGCCGGAAAGGGATTGCTTTTCAATAGTTCATCAGCTGAACTATGCAAATCACCACTAATGCGGGCTAGAAATATTTTTTTCAGGCACTCAAAAGCCTGCTCCATCCCAACATACTGGTTTGTAATCCTTACCTCATCTAATTGTAATTGTATCGTTTCCATGTACATTTAATTGAATCCATCAATTACCCCAATTAGGATCATATGCTGCGTACTCGCCAAAGAATACCAGCGTGTTGGGTAATAATTCTTCTATCTCACGTCGCTTCTCCTCACTCTCCGAAATATGCGTGCCCATAAGGTTCAGGTAACGCAGCTTTTTGAGTTTGGTAATACTTTTGGGCAAATCACGCAATTGGTTATTTCCCAGGTCTAAATGTTCCAGTTTGGTGAGGTTACCAATGGCCTCAGGCAGTTCCGTTAAGCGGCCATCGTTTAAGTTCAGGGATTTAAGCGTGGTAGCCGTGAAAATAATCATGGGAAGGGGGGCATCCTGACCAAAATGAGCCTCCTCCCAATCTAACTTTTTCAATTGGGGGGGCATCTTGGTTACCATACTAAAGGGATGAGGTCCGGTATCTTTTATAATTAATGTTTTAAGGGATTTTAGTTGAGCTAAACAATCCGGCAACTCCACAATGGATTTTGGCCCTGATGTATAAGAAACATCCAAGTACTCAAACTTGGGCAATGCCACCAGGTTTTCTACCAGGCGTTTATGATCCAGGGCTGTATTCCGCGAAACATCCAGTTTACGTAGATTTCTCAACTGCGCTAACTCATCTGGTACTACCAATGCTGAATCGTAATACGAGGTGTGATAGGTTTCAGATAAATCCAGCTCTTCCAGTTGCGGCATTTGCACCAATTGCTCAAATAAGGTCTGGTGATCTAAATCGGGATTTTTATACAAAACAAGTGACTTTAATGACCGGTGTTTAGTGATAAAGGAGGGCAAATGAGTTATATTCATTTTCATCAACTCAAAACTCTTTAAATCTGACCAGTTATTGGTTTTATGAAAACAAACCTCTAAATCAAGCTGACTGTTGTAAATACTTAATTTTTCAAGATGTTGCAGTTTATTAAAATTAACCGTACTACTGTTTAGTTCTGCACTTACAATAGACAATTCTTTCAATTTAGGCAATTGACTCACCAGGTTTATGGCCTTGCCATAATCAAAGCCTTCATTATGCTTCCCAAAATTAAATTTTTCCAGTTGTGAAAGTTGCAGAATAGTTTCCGGTAAAGAATCGCAATCCAGACCACCAACCATCAAATTTGTCAACAATGGAAACTGTACCAATGTTGGGATTGCATCTTCTAAATTGTATCCGGTACTACCAATTAAAACAATCTCTTTCAAGCCATTTAAGCTGTCAGGTGAAAATGGAAATGAATCAATATTTTTAGATTTAATTTCAATGGTTTCCAGATTGTGTAAGCGATTGAGAACGGCTCGTGTTTTATCCCAGTCCTTGATACGATCACAACTTAAATCAAAATACCTCAGGTTCTTCATCTTTACCATCTCCTCAGGTAAATATGGCAACCTTCTCCGATCAATACTCATGCGGAAAATCCGCTCCGGCTCCACAATGGGCAAAATCAGGTTAATGTGCTCCGGGGTGTATTCCACCTGCACATCCCGGGTGTATTTCGTTGTTTGGCAACTGCTACTCATCAGGGCAATCCCCATTAAGGAAACAGCTTTTACCAGGCGGTATTTATCCATCCGCTTTACATGTGTATTATATTTCATCAATTACCCCAATTAGGATTATAAGCTGCGTACTCCCCAAAGAACACCAGCGTGTTGGGTAATAATTCTTCTATCTCACGGCGCTTCTCCTCACTCTCCGAAATATGCGTGCCCATAAGGTTCAGGTAACGCAGCTTTTTGAGTTTGGTAATACTTTTGGGTAAATCACGCAATTGGTTATTCCCCAGGTCCAGATGTTCCAGTTTGGTGAGGTTACCAATTGCCTCAGGCAGTTCCGTTAAACGGCCATCGTTTAAATTCAGGGATTTTAATGAAGTGGCCGTGAAGATAATCATTGGCAAGGGCCCATCTTCATTAAAGCGGGCTTTGGAAAAATCCAAAGTTTCCAGCGACGGGGGCATTTTTGTAACATTATCAAAGGCATGCGGACCGGCAAAACTCACTTTTAATACCTTAAGTGATTTTAACTGAGAAAAACGATCGGTTAAATCCACCACATATTTCGGTCCTGAAGTGTAAGAAATATCCAGATACTCAAGCTTAGGTAAGGCCACCAAAGTTTCCACCAGGTGTTTGTGATCCAAAACGGTATTCTTAGAAACATCCAGCTTACGCAAATTACTTAATTGGGCCAGCTCACTTGGTACTACCAAAGCAGAATCGTAATACGAAGTGCGATAGGTATCCGACAAGTCCAGCTCTTCCAGTTGCGGCATCTGCACCAATTGTGCAAATAGAGCGTGGTGATCTAAATTAGGATTTTTAGGTAGTAAAAGGGCTTTTAATGATCGGTGTTCAGTGATGGAAGAAGGAATATGAGTAATGTTCATCCTAATCAACCTGAGGGTCTTTAAATTTGGCCAGTTGGCTGTTTTCTCTAAGCATGCCTCTAAATCAATCTGACTATTGTAAATGCTTAATTTTTCAAGGTGTTGTAATTTATTAAAGCCAGACACACAACTGTCAAGATCAGCAATATCAATAAACAATGCTTTCAATTTAGGCAATTGACTCACCAAATTAATGGCCTCCCCATAATCAAAGCCTTCATTATGCTTCCCAAAATTAAACTTTTCCAGTTGCGTAAGTTGTAGAATATTTTCCGGCAGGGCATCGCAATCCAGCCCCCCCACCATTAAAGAAGTCAACCGTGGAAACTGAAGTAAATTCGTGATTTCATCCTCTAGATTGTAACCGGTGCTTCCCATTAAATTAATTTGTTGCAAATTTTTCAGTTGATCAGGTGAAAATGGGAGTGAACCAATATTTTTAAAATTAATTCTAATCTTCTCCAACTTATGAAAGCAATTGAATACACCCTTAGACTTCTCCCAGTCCTTGATGCGTACATGATTTAAATCAAAATACCTCAGGTTCTTCATTCTTCCCATCTCTTCCGGTAAAGATCTCAACTTTCTTCGGTCAAGGCTCATACTGTATATTTTCTCCGGCTCCACAATGGGCAAAATAAGGTTGATGTGCTCCGGGGTGTACTCCACCTGCACGTCCCGGGTGTATTTCGTTGTTTGCCAACTGCTACTCATCAGGGCATAAAGTAACAACCCAATCGTTACCAGCTGGTACTGACTTTTCCTTTGATGATCCTTTATATTCAAATACCCCTTCATCAATTACCCCAATTAGGATCATATGCTGCGTACTCCCCAAAGAACACCAAGGTGTTGGGCAACAAGGCTTCTATTTCCCGTCGCTTCTCCTCACTCTCCGAAATATGCGTACCCATAAGGTTGAGGTAACGCAGCTTTTTGAGTTTGGTAATACTTTTGGGTAAATCATGCAATTGGTTATTCCCCAGGTCCAGATGTTCCAATTTAGTGAGGTTACCAATTGCTTCAGGCAGTTCCGTTAAACGCCCATCGTTTAAGCTCAGGGATTTTAATGAAGTGGCCGTGAAGATAATCATTGGCAAGGGGGCATCTTCATCAAAATGAGCATCGGACCAATTTAATTGTTCCAAATGTGGAGGCATTTCCGTAATTATTCCAAATGGATAAGGACCGGTATCCTTTAAGTTTAAAACTTTCAGCGATTTTAACTGAGAAAGACAATCCGGTAGCTCAACAATATACTTTGGACCCGATGTGTGAGAAATATCAAGATGCTCAAATTTAGGCAATGCCACCAGTTTTTCCACCAGCCGTTTATGATCCAGTACAGTGTTACGGGAAACATCCAGTTTACGTAAACTACTTAATTGGGCCAACTCACTTGGTACTACCAATGCAGAATCGAAATACGAGGTGCGATAGGTATCCGACAAGTCCAGCTCTTCCAGTTGCGGCATTTGCACCAATTGCGCAAATAAGGCCTGGTGATCCAGGTTAGGATTATTTGGAAGCAAAAGAGCTTTTAACGATCGGTGTTCAGTAATCGTTATAGGGAATTTTTTAATATTAGATTTATAAAATTTGAATGAAGTTAATTGATCCCATTTAGAAGTAACATTCAACAATTCTATTAAGGAAATATTTTGAGGATGATAAATGCCCATTGCTTCTAAATCTGTAAAAAGATTTAAGTTACTTGGAATTTCCTCAAAACAACCATTTCCAATGTTAATAGTTTTTAAGTTAGATAACTTACTCAAGCTATTCAGTATCTCTTCTGTTGAATTTATTTCATCTGCTCCAATATCTATAGTTCTTAACTTCTGAAGAGATTCAATAACCTTGATGTCGTATTCACTAATATCATAAATTCCAAGATCTATTAATTTATCAAAGGAATTGATAAGGCTAATATGCTTTGACAGATTAATTTTACTTCCTGTCAATATCAATTCTTCCAAATCCGGGTTCATCTCCTTTGAAATAGGTAATGAGTCAATTATTCCATCAACTATGTAAAGAGTACGAAGTTTTTTAAATTTAGCTATAACTTCCCTACTTTGTGTCCAATTCTTAATCCTGGTATCATATAGTTGTAATTCCCTAATATTAGACATCTTTCCCATTTCTTCCGGCAAAGATCTCATCTTTCTCCGGTCAAGGCTCATGCTGTATATCTTCTCCGGCTCCACAATGGGCAAAATCAGGTTCATGTGCTCCGGGGTATACTCCACCTGCACATCCCGGGTGTATTTCGTTGTTTGGCAACTGCTACTCATCAGGGCAATCCCAATTAATAAAGAAATAATTTTTTGCATGCTGGTTTAAAATTTAGCCTATAATTTGATGTCCACCGGATCTGAAATAGGTGTGAAACGCACCATCTTGCCTTCCACTACTTTAAAATCGGCTTCCTTGGTATTTAACTTCCCGATGGTCAACGTTAATTTTGTTGATTTACTGATCTCTGACACATACTTTAACTTAATTTGCACGCTATCGACTACTTCAACGCCAGGTAAGGTATCCAATGATTTATCAAGAATGGAGGAACTTACCTGGGCCACAATGGCCGATTTATCCAGACTTTTAAAAGTAGCTTTCAAATTTGATTCGTTGGCTTTCTTATCCACCTTCCGGTGATTTTGAATAAACTCGCTTACCATGGCCGCAATCTGGGTGCTCAGTTCAGAAATCACCGCCTGATCCTTGCTCATATTTTTGACTTCCAGCACAAATTCATTTTCTTTCTTAGAAAACTGCCACGATGAATCATTACCGATCTTATCCTCCCGTTTTTTTATTATCCCCTTCTCAAACGTCAAGGCCGTAGAAAAGGATGTACCAAACATTTTCAGTGAACCGGAACCCTGTAATTTAAAGATCTGCTCTGTTTTGGAACCCAATTCGTAATCTTCAAAAAAGCCCTGGTCTTCCTGCTCCCCGTGTATGCCCGTTTTATTCAGCGTTTGGGCATTCATGGTATTCTGATAGGCCATCTCCACATTGGCACCGGCGGCACTATCTCCTTTCTCGGCTGTAACACCGGCCTTTACAACCCCGCCAAAGGCCACTTCATTTGTGTTCTTGGCATCAAAGGGCCGCCCGGGCTTCCCCTTCTGTTTCCCAAATAGGTCGGCTTCTTTACCGGCCATCTCCTTTTCGGCACCAGCCGTATCGGCAATACGATCCGCCATGTCCTTTTTATCGCTATACATGAGGTTCAGGCCATAGTACATCACCGCTGAAGCCGGCAATGAACCGCCCTGGCTGGCTAATATGGTACTAAAATCATTGGATACATCAGCTATTTGGCGGCCAAACTTATAAAAACCATAAGAAAACAGCTCCGAGGCCTTGTCGGTACTTTCACTGGCTGCCTGCAGAAAGACATTAAAACTCACCTCCCCCTCTAAACTACCACCCGAAAGCCCCTTCACATTTTCAAGTCCCTTGCCTTCCAAACCAATTCTCAAACCCACCCCCCAGGGTGATTTTATGCTCAATGAGTTTATCTTTTTTGCGTTTTTGTTCAAACTCACCCTTAAAGGCCAGTTCTACCGCCTTGCCATAAATGGGAATATTAATGTCAATGGCAAAGTTGATTTGCGAATCATTGGCAGGTCCCAAAAAATTAGCCGATAAATCCAGCAGGGTGCCAAAAAAGCCATCCATGCTTTTATCTTCTTCCCTGGTGGCTTTCTTACCGGCCTCCTTCACCAGTAAACCGGCCGTTGGCTTATCAATACCTTTACCGGTTTTTTCAGGTATCCTGATGGAATCGCCCTCTTGTATTTTTCGCACCTGCCCTTTCCAGGCAATCATTCCGGTATCATGATCCAATATGGTGATCCCGTTCAATGCACATAATTCACCCAGGTTCACACCATTGCGCAAGGCAATGTTATAAAGGGTATCACCTGGTACTACTATATAATCACCATCTTTCACAGCCAGAGCCCCCACGCCTGTTAAATATTCAGGCATTGAGCGGGCCGATCGATCTTCATTTACGTTTTCAGCATTACTATATCCCCCATAGGTAGAGTTATTGGCCGAATCGTAACCCGATTCCTGCTTTTTTTCACTTTGAGAGCGATGGATGCGCGTGGCATCACCGGTCTCATTTTGAGCTTTGCCCATAAAAATTCAGTAATTTAGATGCTGGCGATTGCTACTTTGATAAGTACAAATATAACAAAAATCTAAGCTAAGATAAAAAATATGTAATATACATTCACAAGAAAAAAACTTTCACCCTCGCCCATTTATCACCAAAAACACATCATTTCGAAAGCTTGCAATCATTTAACCATATCAATGTAAGTATCATGTTATTCAAATGAACACAAAAACCAATTAACAATACAATTTGAGGTAAACAGATAAGCAATGGGGTGATTCCCCTATCATAATACACATCCCACATAATACTTCCAAAAGTTTTCATCACTGCCCTGCATCTGCCTGCGATGCGCATTAATACTTTACCAGACGTTTTATAGACCTTTTAAATTATTTGTATCTTTGCGCTCTGGAAAGCAAAAATGCCATTCATGAAACTTAAAAAATTCACACCTGAATTGGCCTCTGGTATTATTGATGCCGGGTTCGATCAGGATTTCAAAGACATACAACGCACTTGCATCCCTAAGATTAAATCGGGGGCAGACCTTATTGCAATAGCACCTGAAGGAGCAGGCAAATCATCGGCCCTGGTTATGGGCGTGATTCAACAATTGAAGACCCCATTTGAAGAGGCTCCGCGTGCCATCGTCATTGTTTCCTCTAAAGAGAAAGCTTTTGAATTGGAAGAGCAATTTGAAATGTTGGGCAAACGTACCAAACTGCGCACTTTTGTGGCTTTTGACAAAGGGATCTTGCAATACCAAAAGGATACGATTTATGAAGGGTTGGATGTATTGATTTGCACGCCCCGCCGTTTGACTGAACTGGTTAATGTGAATGGCGTCCCCATGACAAAAATTAAAATGCTGGTAATTGATGATAGTGAAGAATTTGTTCTTAACAGTAGTCATTCCATTATTTATCGCATTGCTGATGGCCTGAAAAATCCGCAGATCGTGCTCTTTGCGAACAAATGGCATCAGAAGTTTGATGATTTATCAGAACGCATTATGAAAAGTCCGATAATCGTTGAAGGTGAATAAATAATCCCTTCATAATTATTACGATGGCCCGTAATCTAAAGTCCGTTGCCATCAAGATAACATACAAAATATTCAGCGGGTGCCCAGCAAAAGACTTTTATAGTCACCTGCTGAATATGTGAATGGCTCCAATACTATTAAATCTGCCCAAGGCCAATAATGAAACAGAGTCTTGAAAAGAACGATTATTAGTTTAACGCAATCCTCTCAGCCTTCTCGTTCACTCTATACATTTTACCATCTTCAATGAGCAGCGCCTGACAAGCCCGACTGGAATTATCACCTTCAGGTTGCTCCACATCAACCGTAACTACACCCCCATTATACCCTGCTTCAATCTGGTCAACCACACAATGCCCAACAATAATGACTTTTGCCTGGTAGCGGTCTAATATGGCTGTTACATCTTCCTGAGTTGCTTTCTCATAGGCATCATCTTTACCTTTTACATAGCCCCGATACCAAAACAACCCTGACGTTTTAGACAATTGGTAGACATCTGCCGGGGCCGACTGATTTACTTCCAATCCATAATAAGGTCTGACTTTATCATTCATTTCCTGGATGGATAAATTTAGTTGCAGTACATCCGGGCTAATGCCACCATGCACAAAAACATAATCATCAATTTTCTCAATCACATGTTTGGTTCGCATCCAACGTCCAAATTCGGCATTTGTACCATACAGATCTTTGTATGAAACGTTCATCAACCGCGCCATGTTTTGGTATTTGGAGGCTGCATAACGGTCGTCACCTGCCATACACATAAGGTCATGATTTCCCAGAATAAAATGAACCTGTCCACCTTCTTCGAATGCTTCTTTTTCCAGCTTATATATCAACCATAACACCTGCGTGACATAGGTACCCCGATCAACCATATCACCCACCAAAACAAGGTGCTTTTTACCATATGTCCAATTCAAATTTTCGTCTGTTACACCATTGCCGATCAGAAGTTTTGTAAAAGCATGGTAATTACCTTCTATGTCGGAAATGGCCAATATTGGTTCGCCATCTTTGGTGATAGCAGGTACTTCAGTGAACTCAGTCATCAACTTAAACTCAAAATATTCCGGGGTTCTTGTGGCTGCATAGACCTCTAATACATCATCAGTGGAGAGTAATGCTGATTCCAATTCACCTTTCGCATTCGTATTGTAACGAGTTATATTTTCATCCTCATACATAATATAAGGACCGTCAATTTTCCGGATGCTTTCCTTCACTGGTTCCGGTGACGAATCCCTTTCCTCAGTATCTTTAGTACAATAAGTGAACAATATAATGGGCAATAAATAATAAATAGTTCTTTTCATTATGTGTTTATTTAGCTTTGTCTAATAGACATTTGCCAGGGCATTTACCCCACATGAACCATCCCTTTTTTTTAGTTTATCGGAACGCTGCACAAAATACCCCCAACATCATTCCTAAAAATTATTTCATATTTCAATATAAGTACTACCTTTGTTCGCAAATTAACGAACAACAATGAAGTTCAAAGAAGCCATATCCCCGCAACAACAAAAAATGGCGCGTTATGCAAAAGCGCTGGGACATCCGGTACGCATTTTTGTATTGGAGACCTTAGCACATCAATCCTGTTGCTATAGTGGTGACCTCACGGATTTACTACCCATTGCTAAGTCCACCTTATCGCAACATTTAAAGGAATTAAAAGAAGCAGGTCTCATTCAGGGAGAGATTGAAGCCCCTCGCATTAAGTACTGTATCAATAAAGCAAATTGGAAAGAGGCAAAATCCTTATTTAAAGAGCTTTTAGAGTTATAAAAAAAATTTACCAACATAGTTCGTTGTTTTGCGAACTACGAAACAAACTAAATTATCAGAACATGGACATTAAAGTATTAGGAACAGGTTGTACCAAGTGCAAAAATCTTGAAAATTTAACCCGTGAAATCGTGGCTCAAAATGGAATTGATGCCACCGTTACAAAAGTGGAAGACATCATGGAAATTATGCAATTTGGTGTGATGACCACCCCGGCTTTAGTCATTGACGGACAAGTTGTGGTTAAAGGAAAAGTACCTTCAGCAGAGGAGATCAAAAAACTGTTAGTAAAATAAAACATGAATCCATCCAGGTAAAAGTTAAAACCCTCGTAGGTGCTTTAATACTTACATCCTGATGCTAAAATCTAAAAAATGAAACATATTATCTTCCTTATGCTGTTAGGTGCAGCCTTCAGCTTTACCCAATGTACCAGTACCACAGCTAAACAAAGTAATACTGAAGCAACAGACTGTTGTACTAAAACAAAGAGTGAAAAATCAGCTTGTTGCTCCAAATCTGAAGCAACAGACAGCGATGCACAAAACATTGCCAATACCGACGTTACGGCCTATTATTTCCACGCTACCAGACGTTGTGCTACTTGTGAAGCAGTTGAAAAAGTGACCAAAGCGGCCTTACAGGAATACTATGGTGACAAAATCACCCTGCAATCCATCAACCGTGAAAATGAGACTGAATTAACGGAAAAATTTAATATCAACGGCCAATCCCTGCTTATTGTAAAAGGCACAAAAGTTGTGAACCTCACCAATGACGCCTTTTTAAATGCGCGCACCAATCCGGAAAAGCTAAAAAGTAAAATCAAGGCCACCATCGATGAACTGATTTAGGCTCAATGGAAGTATTACAAAATTTCTTAGAGAATTCGCAATTCCCTTTGTTATCCGCATTCATACTGGGACTTATGACCGCCATAAGTCCCTGTCCTCTGGCCACCAATATAACAGCCATTGGGTATATCAGCAAGGATATTGAAAATCAACGCAAAGTATTTGTGAACGGGATCATCTACACCTTAGGCAGAGCAATCGCCTATACCAGTATCGGTTTGATTTTCTTTTTCACAGCCAGTCAGTTTGATTTCTCGGGGATTCTGCAAGAATGGGGCGAAAAGGTTTTGGGTCCTCTACTGATCATTATCGGTTTAGTGATGCTGGGCGTCATCAACCTCAACATTCCCGGCATGGGTTCCCTCACCGAAAAAATGGAGTCGCGATCGAACAAAGGCTTCTGGGGTGTATTGTTATTGGGAATTGTGTTTGCCCTGGCGTTCTGTCCCTACAGCGGTGTGTTGTATTTTGGCATGCTCATACCCATGACTGTCAGTAGTGCCGGTGGCCTTTACTTACCCATCGTATTTGCACTGGCAACAGGTATTCCGGTCATCATTTTTGCCTGGCTCCTGGCCTTTAGTATCGGTTCCATAGGTAACCTCTACAATAAGATGAAGAATTTTGAGGTGTGGTTTCGCAAAGTAATCGCCGTACTCTTTATGGCAGTCGGTATCTACTACATTATCATCCTATTCTTTTAGTTTTTGAATTCAATGTGTCGCGTTATTGACACCATAAGCAAGCAACATGAGAGAAAGAGTTATTGCTATCAATAAAAGCATGAACGGTTGGTTAGTCCCCATCGTTTTGCTACCGCTGTGGGTTTACTTCTATTTGAATCTGCAGGCACTTTCGGATTTTATTGTAGATGATGTGATAGGTATGACCAAAGGGCAACACCTGACGGAAACCCTTCGATTCTTTATCTACGAAGTGCCAAAAGTATTGCTGTTGCTGGTCCTGATTATATTTGGAGTGGGTATTATTCGCACCTATTTCTCGCCGGACAAAACACGGCAATTGCTGGAAGGCAAATCGTTGTTTACCGGTAATGTATTGGCTTCACTGTTAGGTATTGTCACCCCCTTCTGTTCCTGTTCGGCCATTCCCCTATTCCTGGGATTTGTCGAAGCGGGAATTCCATTGGGCGTGACCCTCTCCTTTTTAATAGCAGCCCCGATGATTAACGAGGTGGCTTTGGTTTTACTGGTGGGCTTATTTGGCTGGAAAGTCGCCTTAATTTATGTGGGCACAGGCTTAACCATTGCCATTGGAGCCGGCTGGCTCATAGGGAAGCTGAAACTGGAGAAATACGTGGCCGAATGGGTGTACCAGGTAAAATCAAACCAACAGCAGAACGAGGAAGAAAGACCTTCATTTCAGGAGCGGGTGCAAAGTGGTTTTACGTCCGTCAAAGAGATTGTTGGAAAAATATGGATATACATCATTCTGGGTATAGCCATTGGAGCCGGTGCTCACGGTTATGTCCCGGAAGATTTCCTGGGTGCCCTCCTGGGCAGGGATAGCTGGTACGGTGTACCATTGGCCATTCTAATCGGTATCCCCATGTATTCCAATGCAGCCGGTATTATTCCCATCGTGAGTGTCCTAATTGAAAAAGGCGTTTCGCTGGGTACGGCGATGGCCTTCATGATGTCCGTCATTGCCCTCTCCCTACCGGAAATTATCATTTTGAAAAAGGTATTGAAATGGCAATTGATCGCTATTTTTATTGGTATTGTCGCATCCGGTATTGTCCTTGTCGGATTCATCTTCAATTACCTGATGTAAAAGCAAATTGTATTTAGACGCTGATTATAATAGTCATCGGAATGATTTTTTAAGATGGTCATAATGCGTTTAAAAATTGGAGTATCAAAATAACAACTCCTCTTTGAATATTCTGTATTAAGATATCCTTGAAACTGAAAGAGCAAAGCCATAATGCCATTAACTCATTGACTTTTTTTTGCCGTTAACAACTTGAATTCAGGAGGGTAAAACGGTAGTTTTTTTTCCCGGGCAACAACTATTTTTACTGAAAATTTGTTTATTTTTAATTGCTAAAACAAACTGGTAATGATGGTAATCCGAAATTTTACATCGCCTCTGCAGCTTTTCTTAAAATATATCGGATTAGTTCTCTTATTGTTTCATTGCAATTGTATTCTAGCTCAGCCTGAGTATTGGGAAAAAAAATTTAGTCCTGAAGAGATTGCCTGGTTAACCACACATCAGGATAGTATTAAATATGGTCCGATGAAGCACTATGCGCCCATAGATTATGTGGGCTCGGATAATAAGCATTATGGCATTGTCGCTGAATATGTCAGAATATTTGAGCAAAAGTTGGGGATAACATTTCAGAAAGTAAATTTTAATAGCTGGCAGGAAATGATAATGGCGTTAAAAAATAATGAGTTGGACTTTATTGGATCTATTCAGAAAAATGAAGAACGCGAAAAATATTTAAATTTTACTGACTCCTTTATTATTCTTCCTGTTGCTGTTCTGGTAAAAGATGATTATCCCATGCTTTCATCAAAAAAGGAAATTAATAAGATGCGACTTGCATGTGTTAGGAGTTATGCCAGTATAGAGTATGTCAAAACAAATTATCCAGGAGTACAGATTCGTGAATTTGATGATGATTTAACGGCTTTGTTACAGACCTCATTAGGCCATACGGACGGAACTGTTATGAATCTGATAACGGCTAGTTATTTTGTTGAGAAATATGGAATAACGAACCTTCAAATGGCGACTTTACTGGATTTTAAGTGGCAATACAGATTTGGATGTGCCAAAGGCAATCCTGAGTTGTGCTCAATATTAGATAAAGTGTTAACTGATATTACCCCGGAGGAACGACAAAAAATTTATAATAAATATGTAAATATTAATGTGATTACAATGAACCAGCAGTCCGGCTATGGAAAGGTCATATTAATAACTGGTAGCATCCTATTAATTTTAATAGTGTTGTTTTTATCTATTAACATGGCTTTAAAAAAACAGATTAAAAAAGCTACAAGTGATCTTCAATTGGCTAAAGAAAAAGCAGAGAAAAGCGATAAGCTTAAGTCTGTTTTTTTACAAAATCTATCCCATGAGATCAGGACACCAATGAATTCTATTTTAGGATTTACCGATATATTGAAACAAATGGATTTAACCTCTGCAGAAAAAAATAATTACTTTAATTGCATTCAAAACAGTGGAGAATACTTGGTGACTTTATTAAATGATATTGTTGAGATTTCAAAATTCGATTCAGGTCTAATAAAAATACGTTATTCAACTTTTAATATTCATCAAATAATGGAGGAAATAATTCAGCTCTTTTTGGTGAGTAAATTACGCGTAAAGGGAGTGGATGTTTTGAAAGAAAGTAATTTGATACACGAGGCTGGTTTTATTAAAAGTGACGTTGTCAAAATAAAGCAGATTGTTAATAATATACTGACCAATGCTCTAAAAAACACAGATGCAGGTTCTGTTACGCTTAGTTACAATATTATTGAAGGTGACTTTCTTGAAATTACTGTTAAAGATACAGGAAGGGGTATATCTAAAGAACATCATGAAGTAATATTTGACCGATTTAGACAGGTAGACGTGAAGATGGGAAATACCCAAAAAGGGACAGGATTGGGCCTTTCGATTGTAAAAGCCTATGTAAAGCTTTTAAGTGGAACTATTCATCTAGAATCAGAACCTGGCCTGGGCTCACTTTTTGTTATTAAGATACCAGTGGAAGTAATTGATGAGGATGTGAGTTATGATGATCGGATTTAAGTAGTTTTGAAGTGTATTAGTAGCATATAGGAGATTGCCTATATTCACATATAAACTTGACGATATAGCGCTTTAGTATTATGTTTTGTGAAATAACTGAGTGTTTTTTATTGTGTGCACCCCAGTTAAAAGTAGTAATTGATATTAAAACGCAAATTCCATTCTTTATCTGAATCCCCTACACCACATCCTTTTTCAAATGAGTTGATTAACCAGGCTTGATTTTTACCAAAAGCAAAATCAATATAAGCATACATATTACAGGCGGCTACTAAACAACCCGGAATATGATGTTGTGTATCAACAAACTGACTGTTCATTATATCAACATAAAAACAAGCGTCTATTTTTCATACATTAAAGTATCCACATATTTTTTTAATTCGTAAAAAATGGCTCCGCCAATCTGCTGATTCGTGTCATTCGTGGACATTACCTCCTCACCTCACCCGATTCCGAAAATAAAGCAGCGCACTCACATGTTGCCGCACATAACGGCGAAACTCTTTTAGATACACATCCTCTTTAGGTTGTTCAATAGCAAACGGTCCCTCTTCTGAAACATCATCTTTTACACTAAAAGTAGCATGAAACTTCGGATCGGTCTGTGCCAAATCACCATAAATACTGCAATAGGCCTCATTGATGCCTACCTCTACTGTAAATTCGTCGATTAATCTTGCCATGTTTCTAATCATTAGTTTGGCTATAATATAAACATTGCGTGGGAATAAAAAAACTAATAACCGCAGAGTCGCGAAGACGCTAAGAAAAAAGCGTTGCGTCTCTGCATCTCTGCGGTGAAACTAAGTAACAATTACTTTTTAACAATCTTAATTCTCTTTTCAAAATCTTTTCCCTCCAGCTGAAGGATATACAGACCTGATCCGAATTCGGATATATCAAACCGATAATTTTCATTTACCCGCAGCCCTTTCAACTCACTTGTTTTAAGTACCTGCCCCTTGTTATCAATCAATCTAACAACCAGCTTGTGGGGCCAATTAACTGATGTTTTGATATAGACCTGTCCATCAGTTGGGTTGGGGTAGACTAATATTTCATCGGTTATTTTTATTTCTTGCAATGAATTAGCAATATTAAAATTGGCAATAAGATATTGATCTCTCATCATTTCAAAAGTGTACTCCCCTTCTGAACAAACAGTATCACTATTCTCAGTCCAGCAATCAAACTCATATCCACTGTTAGCTGTGGCAGATACAGTAACAATTTCACCACAATTATAAGTACCACCTCCGCTGGTTGTACCGCCATTGGTTGGGCTGGAGTTGGTTGTGATGTTACAACGAGCAGGATTGGCAATAACTGTAACTGTAACATTAGGATCATCTGGATCATTAGAATTGATTGTTATTATACCAGTTTCTGAATCAGTTAGAAGATCCCAATTCACATGAACCGAAACATCTATGCCTGCTCCTGGATCTAAGTCAAATATTGTAGAATAGTTACTTGTTGATAACCAATTACTATTTTCTGAAATGCTATTAACGGAGAGTACTGAATTTCCAATATTACTGATGGAAAAGAAATCTCCATTGAATTCATTTATTTCTACATTGGATGCAATAACGGCGTACCCCCCAAAATAAACATCATCAGTCACATCATTATAGGCGATCCTAAAATAGCCGTTCTCACCCCATTGACTACCCCAACTATTCTTCACTTTAAAACACTGTAAATCGTCGTCATATCCTACAACAAGAACGGCATGCCCTCTATTTTCAATAGAAAATTCCGCTCCATTATAGTCGAAAATACCATTTTCATAAGCATGAAATGAATCAGGCACATAGAACGACACAACCACTGGACCACTGTTCAATAAATATTTTAAATCATTAACCGTTTCTGCTGTTGGTTCTCCCCAACGCCCATACAAATCATAATTATTCACCTTCAATGAATAGTAAGGATCACTACAACGGGTACCACAATTTCCATTGCTAGCTGAATAAGGATGACAACGTTCATTGGACACCATATTTAAATTTATAAATTCTAAAGCATACCCATACCAACCACCATCACAACCATTACACCTAGTTTCGCAAGAGATCAAGGTCTGTTCTGCAAAATCATAATCCAATCCATTTTGTTGTTTGGCCAGACTTTCCACTAAGGAAATAGCTGCAAAAGCCCAACAAGATCCACAAGAATTTTGATTTTTAGCTGGTGTATCATACATCGACCAATCAATCGAAGCTTTTAATGCTCTTTGGTCATAAGCAAGTTGTTTAACATTTGTTTTCCAATACAACTCTATTTCAGGAGGTATAATCAATCCTGTAGAATGGTATTTGGGTTGATCTGAGCTTTCTTTTTCTTCCATGAATGTAGTAGCAGGATATCTTCCCATATTATTCTGGTTAACTAGCTGATTAATCGCCAAAGAGGTTGGTGAAACAGATATTTCAGGTTCTGGATTGATTATTGTAATCTGACCACTTCGTACACCAATATTATTGGATTCATTTTCTTCTGCCACATGGCCATATACATCTACTATAATCCCTACGTAGTAATCTCCATCCGGTATGCCAGGCACTGTTGCTGAAACATTTTGAGTCTGGCACCCTCCTCCATTTATTGAGCTATAGATAATATCAGGCCCCAATGGATGATCTGAAGAAGAAATAGCCGTATTTTCGGATAAATATAGTTGTGAATAAAATGATTCGGATGGATCACTGCCATTATTACATACCGTTAATCCCACATCAATGTTACTACCCACCAGAAATGTCTCAGATGAAAGAGAAATTGAGTATGGTACAAGATCAACAGTTACATCATCAACGTATTTTAGCAAATAAATATCATCCACATAGGCTCCTTCGTAATCATTGATACTCTCATCAGACAAGAATATAAAAGCAATATAAACACTGGACTCACCTGAGACATCTCCCAGATAGGGAACACTTTTCAAATCTACCAATCTATTGGCCCAACCACCAGAATTACCCGACATGGATTGGCCATAAAAGCTACTACCATCGATGGACACCATCGTATAAAAACGGTCATAATTAAGCTCGGATTCTAACCAGTACATATAATTTAATTCAGCATCAGAAGCATCGCTTAAATTAAACGGGCCGTAAATCATCCAGGAATACATATTATTGGGATAATCGGAGCCGGCATCCACGCGTTGAGAACCAATATCTGCACAAAAAACACTCCCTGATCCACCATATGAACGATAAGATTGATCGTCCCACCAAGCATCGGCATAACCATCTGGAACAAAAGCATTCCAACCACTGCTTGGAAAAACACCTTCAAATTCCTCGCTCATTATCAGTTCCCAACCAGCTTTTGGAGCTCGTATGGGTATATTGGATGTTTTAGTTTCATCATTATCTGCAATCGATGTGATCTGACTTAACACTTTATCATCCAGAACAAATCGAACCCCTTGCAACTCCTGTTTTCCATATTTCCCGACAGGATCCAATACAGCATCCCGTACCGCTTCATCTCCAATGGTACGAATAACGCGCTTAGGCAATCTACTGGTATCTTCCGATACTGACTGATCACCTTTCATATACAGTGAATAATCAATTTCACCTGCTTGTATTAACACCTGATTATTAACAGATCTGGTATCTACATCCACCAATGCTCTGATTTGATCAGTTATCATTAAATCCGTTTTAACAGATTTATCATTCAGAGTATCAAAAGGTTCCGTTGCAACAATCTTTCCATCCTTCACAACAATCTTCATAAGTGCCTTGTTGCCATTATTTTGACCACACAACAAGGAACTAATTCCCAAAAGACTAATCCCAAGCAAACATTTTGTAAATATTTTCATAACCACCTTCTTTAAAGATAACTCATTAGCATCCTAAGTATTCTATAATATCCCACTCACTATAAATGAATACACTCTAACTTCTATCTTAATTTCCTCTATCTACCTTCCTTCGTCAACCCCATTTCATTCCTCTTTTACCACCCCCCCACTCCCTTTAATAAACCAATAACTTCCCTTCACCAATTAGCAATTGACAGGCTGTGACTTTGACTATATATTGAAGTTCGAAATACTAAATATTGGATGGAATTATGTACAAAATGATCATTGCGGATGATGAGCCCTGTGAAATATTGTTTATAGGTCAACTGCTTAAAAAATTTCCTCTTTTTAAGGTTGTTCAAACGGTCACTAATGCCGGTGAGTTATTGTTATCTACCATTGAATACAAACCGGATTTACTGCTTTTGGATATTCATTTCGGAGAAACCAATGGGTTCAATTTGTTAGAAGAAATTCGATCCATTCATTCTCAATTACAGATTATATTTATTACCGTCGATGCGCAGTATGCCGTCGATGCCTTTAATCACCAGGCTTGTGATTACCTATTAAAGCCGGTATCTCTATCACGCTTATCAAAAGCCTTAAGGCATTTTGAAGAGCATTATACAATACACAACAATCCAACAGATCAACCGTGCCTTTTAAGGTTCAATACCCTGCAGGGTTATATCCTGATCCAACAGGATGAAGTTGTATGCCTGGAAGCCGATCAGGCCTATACATATATACGATCCGTTGACAACCAAGTCCATCATGTATCGCTCAATATCGGCAAAATAGAAACTATGCTTCAACCCAAGCTATTTGTGCGAGTTTCCCGATCGGCGATTGTCAATGCTCGCTATATCTCTGAAATATTTCGTAAAAAAAGAAGCTGTCTATTGCACTGGAATGGCACTTCACATGAAGTGAAACTAAGTAAGTCAGGCATTGACAAATTAGAAAGTCTGTATCCTAAAAAATAACAAGTAACCATCCATCCTACATCCTAAAACCCAATGTTAATTCCTTCTTTCCCTCTTGACTTTCCCGTTTATTGGAACTATTTTATCACCTCTTTCAAAAGGGTTAAAACAGGTTGAATAGTGATAAGATGCAAATGATGTTTACTCATCCCTAATTTAATTAGTTGGATGGGCAGCAATCTATGAGTGGTCAAAATATGAATCAATAACCATTAAAAACCTGGCGCATGAAAATTTATGATTTTATCAGTAAAACACGATTGGCAGCGACTTTTTCATCTTCCATCAAATTTAAAATCAATGCCACCCTTATTACAGTGCTAATTGTTGTTTTTTCAGTGCTCACCTTACTCATTTACCAAACCACCTCCCGCAATATCCGCCGGGATGCCGACAGGACCATGCAAAGCCATGTGAACGATCTTCATACGATTCTTGACAATCATGTCAGATCCCGGCAGAGTGCCGTGAACATGGCTCTCACTTTGGCTCACAATATCTTTTATACCAATCACCAGTTGATTGAAACAGATGCCGTGATGGAAGTTTCCGGGATTAATCAGATCACCCAAAAAGAAAAGAACTATCAAATTCCGGTTTGGGAAATAAATGATCAACCCGTTTATAATCACTTTGAAGTGGTGGATCACATTAAATCCAAATCTGTAGAGACGGTGACTATCTTTCAGAAAATTGATGACGGCTACCTCCGTATATCGACCAATGTGATGAAAACAGATGGCAATCGGGCAGTGGGTACCTTTATTCCCAATGAATCTGTGGTGATCCGGACCATTGAGATGGGAAAGACTTATTACGGGCGTGCGTATGTGGTGAATGACTGGTATCTGACTGCTTACGAACCCATAAAAATCGGGGATGAAATCAAAGGCATCTTATATGTGGGGGTAAAAGAAAAGGATTATGCCTTCTTAAAGGAAACGTTTAACCATAAAACCTATTATCAAAACGGGTATCCTTTCTTAATCAGTGATGAAGGTGACTTTATCATCCACCCCAGCAAAGAAGGCGAGAACTTTGCCCATGCTCAGTTTTTCAAACAGCTTCAAGCGGCCGATTCAAGCCAATACAAATCCGCCTATCTATGGCCCGAAAACAACCAGGGAAAAGACAAAATCCAATATTTCAGATATTTTGAACCCTACCGGTGTTATGTCTCCACATCCTTGTACAAAAGCGATATGTATGCCGGGCTGAACCGCCTTTTGGTTTTTATGGTAGTCGCCATGATCCTCAGCGCATTCATGATCTATTTTGTGATCCGCTTTTTCCTCACGCCCATCATCAATCAACTGGTAAAAATGTCACAATACGCCAAAAAAGTGGCTGACGGTGATTTGGCAGTTGACATCAAAACCAACCGGAGTGATGAATTGGGAACATTAGCTGAGGCCCTGAAAACCATGATGGCTAAACTAAAAGAAGTGGTTACCAAAATTGTGGCCGGCGCTCACCAATTAAACTCTACCGGCATTCAGTTTAGCAGCGTCTCCCAGGATGTATCGCAAGGGGCTACTGAACAAGCTTCTGCCTTTGAAGAAGTGTCGTCGACCATGGAAGAAATTGCGGCCAACATCAATCAAAATACCGAGCATGCCAAAGAAACCGAAGCCATCACCACCCGGGTTGTGACAGAAGTAAAAAAAGTAAATGCGCAAGCGCAACAGGCGCTGGAATCCAATAAAGCCATTGCCAAAAGAATCAACGTGATCAATGAGATCGCTTTTCAAACCAATATTCTATCCTTGAATGCCGCCATTGAAGCGGCCAAAGCGGGAGAAAGTGGCCGTGGGTTTAATGTAGTGGCGGCTGAAGTGCGAAAATTGGCCGAAAAGAGTCAGGTAGCTGCGAATGAAATTGCCAGGCTCGTGAAAGACAGTGTGCACATGACCGCTAATGCCAGTGATAACCTGGAGAAACTTATTCCATCCATTGATAAATCCGGCCAATTGGTGCAATATATTACCGCTGCAGGAATGGAATTAGATGCTGGTGTCAACCAGGTAAATGACGCCATTCAGCAATTGAATGTGACCACCACACAAAATGCAGCTGGCAGTGAACAGTTAGCTGCCGGGGCGAAAGATTTAACGACTCAATCGGAGGAATTGATTAACCTGGTTGATTTCTTTCATACTGAACAGCAAGAAGAAGTCAACGAAACAACAACAGCTGCATCTGCCACTGATTCGACAACGACTTTTGTCCCTAACCCACTCGCCCCTACACATGAAACTAAACAGGGCGAAAAAATTGATTTGGATGCATCGGAGTTTGACGCGTATTAATTGAGGATAGTTGCCTATTCGTTAAAGAACCGACTACTATAATTTTTTACACCAGCAAGAACAACCTTTTGCTGGTGTTTTTTATTGCTGTTTTGTGCATTATCATTCACCGCATTCTCCTATTTTTGCATTTCTTAAAAAGAAGCATGCAGAACGATAAACGAAATGTGAGTCCGGGCCCCAATGGTACCTTAATTGGTGAATATGGTGAGCGCCTGAAACCACCGGCAGGATGGTCGTTTTTACCGGCCGGCGACGCTGGCGTCACCCGAAAAGTAACAGCTAAAGGGAGCTATTGGCGCGTCCAGGTAAAAAAAGGACGACGCATTACATCCAAGGGCGTTTGGGCACCAACTGCGACCATTATTCAAGCTAAAAAGGATGTAACGGCGGTGCGCTCCACAGAAACCTACGAGAAGAAACGTCAATACGATTTACAACGTCGCCAAAAAAAACAAGAGGCCTACGAAGAGGAATTCTGTCGTGCTGTAAGATCCTTTCTTAACTTTCATGACCTGCATAAAACAGCAGAAAAAGGGATGGCACAGGCCATTACCATTCATGCCGTTCCGGTGGGAAGTGGCACGGTTGCGCGCACCTCCATGATTCCCCTTGAAGCACGGGCCTCCAAGGCGGTTATTGCCTGGATGCGCCATCAAACAACAGCCTATGACAACTTGCACATTCCCCGGATCAAAGGTGAAAGGCGTGCCGTTCGGCGATTATTGGCGGAGCAATCGGTCGCTTTATTGAAAAAATACCGGCGAGGAGAGCCCATCGATACATCCTGTCCGCTACAGAAAGCATTGAAAAAAATGGAACAAGGCTAAAGGCTAAAGGCTAAAGGCTAAAGGCTAAAGGCTAAAGGCTAAAGGCTAAAGGCTAAAGTTAAAAGAATGATTCATTTTGATCAATACAATAAAGCGAGATAATTAAGAATAAATAATGGTGCTTTGTAATACGTGCTTTGTGCATAGTCAATGGTGCATCGAAAGCATGACGCTGTAACCTGAAACCCACAAGCAATAACCTGAATCCTAAACCCACTAACTTAATAACAACCATCACATGAATACACTTTGTCCCTGCGGATCTAACCAACCTTTTCAACAATGCTGTGCCCCCATCATCTCTGGTTCAAAGGCTGCTGACACGGCGGAAGCCCTGATGCGATCACGCTACACGGCTTTTACCAAAGCCGATGTGGATTATTTGTTGCGCAGTCATCATTCCCGAACCCGTCCCACCCGGAAACGAAAAAGTATCCGACAATGGGCACAGTCTGTGCAATGGATGGGATTGGTCGTCCTGAAAAGGGAAGCCGGTCAGGCAGCTGATCAAACAGGCATGGTTGAGTTCCGGGCTTTATACCTGGAGAATGGTCAAATGCAACAGATTCATGAACGCTCGTCCTTTGAACGCGAACATGAGAAATGGGTGTATGTGAATGGCGTGCAGTGTTAACAAAAAAAAGGCTGAGGGCAGAAGTAAAAAAGTGATGAGGAATAAATATTGAAACCTAAGTAAATGCAGTTGTCGCCACAAAGAATATATTTTTGGCTACAGAAGCATTGAGCTTAGGTGTAGCCTGGAAAGATCGTGTGACATTCACTGGCAATGTCCTCCATTTACCTGAACACATGCTCCCCTTATTTGTTATGCTCATCAGAACGATTATTAAATTGAACTGAGCAACAAGTTCACTATACTCCTTCGCTCTATTCATTTTTACATCGGCATTAGCCACAAGTAAAAGCAAAATGCTTTATCATTGATATAATTAGTAGTGCTCTTTTAAAAGAAACACGATCATGAAGCATCTGAAGTATTGTACATTAATAGCAATGGGTACCTTCTTCTGGACTGCCTGTCAGCAAAAATCGACAACCGAAGAGATCCATTTAGCGGTAGTGGCCTCTTCCAACAAGCAATGGACGGGTGTAGCTGTTAGTCGTACCGGACGGGTCTTTGTCAATTATCCCTATTGGTCGAACAACGTACCTGTCAGTGTGGCAGAAGTAATTGACGGTCAAGCCTACGCCTACCCCAATATGGATTGGAACCAGCGCACGGGGCCTGAATCGTTCAATGCCGTGCAATCGGTATTTATTGATGCCAGGAACCGATTGTGGGTTCTGGATACTCAGAATCCAAAATTTCAGGGTGTATCAGAACGTGGACCTGTACTGTTTCGCTTCAATCTGGAAACAGATCAAAAAGAGAAGGTCTTTACCTTTTCACCTGGTGTTTATAAAAACAACTCTTATTTCAATGATGTCCGCATTGATACCGTGCAGGAGATAGCCTATATAACCGATTCAGGAGATGGCGCCATTGTTGTATTGAATTTAAAAACAGGCGAATCGCGACGTTTACTCGATGATCATTCCTCCACCCAAAATGAAACAGACCATTTAATGTGCGACGGTCACCGTTGGGAAAACAGCGTTCATGCTGATGGTATTGCCCTCACACCTGGTGGTGACTACCTCTACTACATTGCTTTGACCGGTCATACCTTGTATCGGGTACCAACAGCGGCTTTATTGGATACAAATCTATCATCTGCACAGCTGGCTGACCAAGTTGAGAATGTGCAAAAAATCCCTGCCACTGACGGCATGTTATTCGATAAAAAAGGGAACCTATACCTGGGCGGGTTGGAAGATAATTCAATCAATCGCTTACCCCCAAATGCCCCATTGGAACAAATCACACAAGATCCCCAAATCCGCTGGGCCGATTCTTTTGCTATGGATTCGGACGGAAACCTCTACTTCACCACTTCACAGATTCATTTGCCGGCGGAACAGCGGAAGCAATATGAGCTAATAAGGTTTAAACCTTGATTTGAATGAAGAAAGAAGTGGGAATGTATTCAAAATTCCCACTTCTGCAATTGGTATAAATATAATCTACTCTACTCCTGTTCCGCTAAAAAACGCTCCGCATCAATTGCCGCCTTACAGCCCGAACCTGCAGCCGTTACCGCCTGACGATAAATGGGATCCTGTACATCACCACAGACAAATACGCCTGGTACATTTGTTTTTGCCGATCCGGGATCAGTGATGATATAACCCACCTCATCGGTATTTAAATAAGCCTTGAAAATATCGGAATTGGGTTTATGCCCGATGGCCAGAAAAAACCCATCAATGGCAATGCTCACCTCTGCTTCATCCTCTTCACCCAGATTTTTCACCAGTGTAGCACCTTCCACGACACCGTTACCAGATAACCCTTTGGTTTGATGCTTCCATAAAACCTCAATGTTATCCGCCTTGCTAACGCGCTCCTGCATCACTTTAGAAGCACGCAACACATCACGACGCACAATCAGGTATACTTTTTCGGCCAAACCAGCTAGATATAAGGCCTCTTCACAAGCCGTATCCCCGCCACCTACCACGGCTACTTTTTGACCGCGGTAGAAAAACCCATCACAAGTCGCACAGGCAGACACGCCGGACCCGGCATACTTAGCCTCATCGGGTAATCCCAGGTACTTGGCTGTGGCACCAGTGGCAATAATCAAGGTTTCTGCTTCAATGATTTTATCACTATCGATGGTCACTTTAAACGGCCGTTCCGATAAATCAACAGAAGTCGCCATGCCAAAGCGCACATCCGTTCCAAAACGCGTGGCCTGCCCTTTCAGGTCTTCCATCATTTCAGGGCCGGTAATGCCGGATGGGTAACCGGGAAAATTCTCTACTTCGGTGGTCGTCGTTAACTGGCCACCCGGCTGCAAGCCTTCGTACATAACTGGTTTGAGATTGGCACGCGCGGCATATATGGCTGCTGTGTATCCTGCCGGACCTGATCCGATGACTAAAACCTTAACTTTTTCCATTTTTGTCCTTATTAAACGCTATATCTTAAACATTTACTCAAATTACCTAAAAAAGGAGCCACTCCCATCTACCATCGCCATGAAGTGGGGCAGCTCCTCACACCTTAACCTATTATCTATCTAACTTCAATTCTGTCCTAAATATTTATTTAAGTGGGGTTTCACCCCAAACCCCACTTCATTATTTGTTCATCGCTTGCTTGTTTTAAATAGGTATTCACGATTTAGCTTCGCTGATTTTCAATTCCCCTTCGCTCCAATTGTCATAACACAAAATACAAATGTTATTTTGCAGCCTGGCCGAAACCAGGCCACAAAAAAACAGAAAACAAATCAGACCTTATTTTTGCATTATAAATGTCTAAAAGAATGGCCCCAACCCGTTATATGGGGCCATTTAGGTCATACACCCATCTTTATCCATACCAGAGTGTATTATTCCCTCACTTTCACAACAACCCCCGAAAACCGGTTCGTTATCAGTCTGTCAATAGAAGACGACAAACGTGTTGTCTCCCGTTACACTTACATAGACACGCCAAAGTGAGAAAGGGGTGACATAGAAAGGTGTTTTTTATAACTTTTTCTCAAACAGAAAGCAAAACAGTTATTCAACGAGAATTCTCTTCCAGTGCATACAATTTTTCCATCCTCTGTCTCGCCAGCTTCGACATCCCGTTTCACGGGACAAGTCATCACTCTGCTTGAAGGCTGGAGAGAATGTTTCTTTCTCCTTCTGCCTTCAAGAATTGATAAATCGCCGAAATCAAATAGCGTTTATAAATGAAAAGTATAGAAGCGTTAAAATGAAAATCTGTTTGATCCCGTTTTAGAACTTGTAGGGATTTAGGAACCAAATTCCACAAGATTCTTTATCGGGAGAGTTATTTTCATTTAGCGAAAAAGATTTAAATTTTAGCTATTTATTGACAGCAGTGGCGTTTCTTGTTTCCTTTTTTTCATTGAAGCAAAATAGGAATAACCTGGCAGTCTGTTCCGGTTTTTATCGGGAGCTTGTGTGTAGATAAAAGAATGATCAAAATCACCGCAAGCCCTTACCCCGCAGGCCTTCCCAGGTGGCCCGTACACGTTAACGGGTGAGCGGGATAAGTTTCCCGATGACTGGGATAATCGTCCCGATGACCGGGATAAAAATACGAGCGACCGGGACGTTTATCCGGCTCATGTTTTTGCGTTAACGGGTCACCCGGATAAAAATACGGATGAGCGGGATGCGTTTTTGAGCGTATTTTGGTGTTATCAGGACACAAAAAAACACTAAAAAAACACTCGTTTTTGCAAACGGGTCACCGGGATAAGTTTCCCGATGACTGGCATAAACCTCCGGGTGAGCAGGATAATCGTCCCGGTGACTGGGATAAACCTCCGGGTGACCGGGACGTTTATCCGGCTCATGTTTTTGCGTAAATTCCAAACAAATACGATAGTTATTGGATGAGCGATAAAAATCGGCATTTGATGGTGTATTGGTAGAAGACCACTTAGGCTTTAAGCAGAATGGCCACCTCGCCACAAATAAGGAGTGACTTTTTCTGACCACTCCACACCACAAGGTTAGTACTAACTCCCCATGATAAGGAGTAGTAACTCCTGACGACCGGAAGTAGCCGGCTCCTGATTTTAGGTAGGCATAAAAGCCTAGCCACAAAACGCTTCACCCATTGATATCAGAGCAATGGATAATAATCATAAGCTTGCTTAAATGAATATTTTTACTATTTTTGATAAACACATTAAAAAGCACTATACAAATAATGACTTTAAAGATAGCTGACGGGTGTATATATTTCTTGAATAGGCGAAGTATATGTACCCCATACAGTAAAAGTATATGTCATGGATATAGTCAAACGTTGGCAAACATTAATCAATACCGTACAAGTACATGAATAAAGATACGTTTGAATTGTTACTCAATATTAGTAAAGTTGATTCTTTTTCACAGATAGAAAGAAAAACAAGGAATCGTGACCAAGCTATTTCAGACGATGAGGAATTTAATCGTTTAAAATATCTTGTTAATCATGGATTAATATCAAAAAATGACGATTCATATGTTATCACCGAGTATGGATTTACGGTTGCCCATTTTCAAAATTGGAATGAATATTTAAGACATCATAAGGCAATTTTAGACAGAAGGTTGAAGAAGGAACGTATTGATTTGACCATTTCAGAATTCCAAAACAGAACCAAATTATTACCATATTTTGTTTCGTTTATAAGTATTGTAATATCAATATTAGCATTGACAAATCCATTTAGTAGAGACCATTCTAAGGATGATATTCAGGTATCTGATAAATTAAAGACTAATATTATAAAAAAATCAATATCAAGTGGAGGAGATACATTGTCAATAAATGAAATTAAAAATGACACATTAAGAAAGGAGTTGTAATCACAACATAGTTTCCTTAAAAAAGATTTCTACTTATGAATTGCCTAATAAAGAATATACTATTTGGTTTGTTAATAATTACCTGCTTTTCATGTGATAGTAAGGAAACTAATTCAAAATTAACATATGATGTTCAAATCGAATATTTAAGCACGCCCATTAATGACAATAGGGAATTGAAAATTGATTCTATTGCATTGTGTTTCGCTGGAAATTTTAGTAGTGATACAACCAAGATTTATATTAATAATGAGCTTTATAACGTATCTATATTAACTACAGATGAAATAGATGGTATGGCAGGTTTGATCTTCTTACCAAGTTATAAAACTGTTGAGAGTATAGGCATTAGGATTAATAACGGAAAACTAATATATATAGAGCCTGAAAAGAAGCATTATAATATTTTACTAGACTTTGTAAATAATAAAGCAACAGTAAGATTTTATAGGAAACTGCCAGGATTTATGTAGAACTATGATTTGAAAAAAGAAAAAACGTTTGCCAATCGAATAGCCCGCCCCGTCAGCAAACACTGACAGGGAGAGGCTTTCACACCACCGTACGTACGGGTCTCGTATACGGCGGTTCACTAAGTCATCGGGAATAAAACGTCACGTCTTACAGGC
>Ga0193953_1000269_pt1 | contig 29443 bp, 31 predicted proteins | sample BB_4_MG_FD_140325 | JGI IMG/M metagenome (GOLD analysis project Ga0193953, IMG submission 140325) | Microbial mat bacterial communities from the Broadkill River, Lewes, Delaware, United States - BB_4_MG | ecosystem: Environmental > Aquatic > Freshwater > River > Microbial mats | place: USA...
CGAATCGGTCTATCATGCTTTTTTCTTGGGATTATTGGTCAATCTTAATGATTATGAGGTGGTTTCCAATGCAGAGGCAGGATACGGTAGAGTTGATATTATGATCTATCACAAAAGCGACAAGAGCAAACTTGCTATCGTTATGGAGCTAAAGAGCATTAGAATGCGTGAAGACAAAGAGAGTGCTTTAGAGAGTGCCGTAACACAGATACAACAAAAAGAGTACACATCAGCCATTAGCAAAAAGGGCTACAGTAATATCTTGGCTTTTGGATTGGTCTTTGATGGCAAGAGGGTTTGGATACGAGAGGTGGAGTAGGTTTATAGTATCTTAATCTCTTCATTTAACGTGATACCAAACGCATCATAGACTCTCTCTTTGGCTAGCTCAATGAGATAGTGTGCATCTTCAAAGCTCCCTTTGCCATAATTGACCAAAAAATTTGCATGAATATTGCTGTATGCCATATCTCCTACCCGTTTGCCCTTTAGCCCCACCGCTTCTATCAGTCTTCCTGCATAATCCCCATCAGGGTTTTTAAAGGCAGAACCTGCACTAGGCTCTTTGGGCTGATTGCTACGCATATTTTTAAATGTTTCAAACAATGCCTTATCAAAGCCCTTACGCAGTTTAAAGCGTGCCTCTGTAACAACCCCATCAATCTTGGAATAGCGGTATCCGTGTTCTATCTCATCTTTCTCCATCACTGTAGGTGTGACCACGTCACACACTTTATTTTGTGCGACACGGTCGCACCTACGAAAAATCATTACGCTATCTAAAATATCAAATATCTCATACTGCTTCAATCCTGCATTCATCGCGATCAATCCTCCTAAAGTCCCTGGAAGTTTTCCAAAAAACTCAAAGCCTTTGAGGTCATGTTTTTTGGCAAAGCTAAAGATACGCCCACTCTTGGTTGCCCCACCAATCACAAGCTCATTACCTTCTGTGTATATGTAGTCAAAATCTTTTCCCAATACCATCAAAGGTGGGGGATTAGGCGAAACGAGCAGATTGTTCGCCCCTCCAATAATCGTGTGATCTTTGGGAATCGTATCACCCTTTTCAATCACCATTACATCCACCACAGAGCCTACTTTGATACTAGAGTATTTGGAAAAATCGATCGATTTTATAGACATTTATTTACGTAACCTTCTAAAGACCCGTTCAAAGTCTATCTTCGTTTTACATTGATCTGCTTCATCTAAATAAGCAACTTCCTTCGAAAAATCACCTACTTTTGAGAAATTTTTATCCTCTAATCTATATATTTTGGCTTTGAGGTCATTAGGATAAACTATAATATAGTAAGGAACTTTCTCTTTTTCATAGAGCTCAAATTTGGTCGTTTCATCTCTTTTCGCACTCGATTTAGAAACAACTTCAACAACAACTTTAGGTGTTTTAGTAATATAAGCCTCATTGGGTTCATTACATATCACCACTACATCAGGACGCACTACTGTCTCATCGCTAATTTTCCAATCTTGCTCCCAAACAACCATGCACTCTTCACATTCAAAAAGTGCATTAGTAAGCTCAACTGCAATTAAATTTGCCACCATCTGATGCGTAATCATAGGAGAGGGCGACATTGCAATGGGATAGCCATAAATCAACTCCCAATCCCCTTTCCACTGTATATAATCATCATAACTGTAATACTCTATTGCTCCCATGGTGTCTCCTTCTTCTAAATTTTTTCTCGTTCCCATCGCTCCTAGAGTGTGAAATAACAGACCCTTCGACTAGGCTCAGGGTGAACGGATAGCGCAAAATCGTTCGTGCTGAGCTTGTCGAAGCACCTTTTTAGCAGTTATTTCACAATCTCTCCTGCGTGGAAATGCGTATTAAAATGCACATAGAGCCATTATATCATAAATTCCTATACTCGCTATACTCCCGTGGCAACAGATAATCCTCAGTTTTGAGTGGCTCAGAAAAAACCCCCTTCTCAAATCCGATAGCGTACAATCTATCCAGTGCTTTGATCTGCAAGGGGCTTAGCTCCACCGACTCATCGGATGCATACATATTGAGGTACTTTTCTAGCAGAGCATCGCTTATACGCACAAGATTTTCATCTTCCAATCGTTTACAAAGCTCCTCTTTTTTGGCATTAGCCACCTTAACTCCATCGATCAGTATCTCTTCGAGTTCCAACGCTCTATTTAATGGTAAACTTCTGCGAATTGCCATACCACCCAGCGGCAAAGGCAACTCTTCGCCAGCAAGCTCCACCCAGATATCCCATATCTCTTTTTCAACTTCCAAGCTCTCATCAAAATCCAAAATCGATTCATGGATTAGCACCCCCGCATCAACCACACCATCCATCACGGCTTGCTCAATTTCTAAAAAGTTCATATAAGTGATGCGTGCTTGGGGATAGTAGAGTCTAAAAAGTAGAGCATTGGTGGTGTATTCTCCACTGAGGGCTACTTTGAAGTTGCGCTTAAGCACTTTGCCCTTTTGCTTGATGAGTTTGGGTCCATACCCCTGCCCAAAGCTCACAGCCGTACGTAACAGTGCATAATCCTCTTTGAGATAGGGATAAGCTCCAAAGCTAATAGCCGAAATATCGTAACTTCCTTTAAGTGCCTCGACATTAAGCGTTTCGATATCAAGCCCTATATTATCTATCGCATAATCTTTGGTATCGACCCAGCCAAACTTAATGGCATAATACATAAAGATATCATCAGCATCAGGAGAGTGGGCTAGAGAGATGTTTTTCAAAATGATTCCTTCTTAAATAAACAACCGTAGGTCGGAGTACCCCTACTCCGACAATAGTTTTTGCCAAAATTATAACCCAACTATGCTAAATAGTATATCAATTTGAAATATTTTAATGCTTTTTAGCCAAAGTTGCACTACAATAGCATTAATAAAATAATAGAGACTCAAAAAAGGAAAAAATATGGATGATAATAAGAAAAAAGCTTTAGAGATGGCGATGAAGCAGATCGATAAGACCTTTGGTAAAGGGACACTCATTCGACTAGGTGATAAAGAGATAGAACCCATTGAGGCAATCTCTACAGGATCACTTGGTCTTGATATGGCGTTGGGAATTGGTGGTATTCCTGTAGGGCGTGTGGTAGAGATTTATGGGCCTGAAAGTTCGGGTAAAACAACATTGGCACTTCAAACCATCGCTTCGGCACAAGCAGATGGAAAGGTGTGTGCTTTTATCGATGCCGAACACGCCTTAGATGTACTCTACGCCAAAAATTTGGGTGTGGATGTAGAAAACTTACTGGTCTCTCAACCTGATTTTGGAGAGCAGGCTCTTGATATTTTAGAGACCATTGCACGAAGTGGTGCGGTTGATTTGATCGTGATTGACTCGGTGGCTGCTCTTACACCCAAATCAGAGATTGATGGGGAGATGGGGGATCAGCAAGTGGGTGTTCAAGCACGACTTATGAGTAAAGCCTTGCGAAAGCTTACAGGAATTTTGCACAAACTCAATACTACAGTAATCTTTATCAATCAAATTCGAATGAAGATTGGAATGATGGGGTATGGCTCGCCTGAGACGACTACAGGAGGAAATGCTTTGAAATTTTATGCCTCTGTAAGAATCGATGTACGCCGAATTGCTACACTTAAAAGTGGAGAATCATCCATAGGAAACCGTGTAAAATCCAAAGTAGTCAAGAACAAAGTCGCCCCTCCCTTTAGACAAGCTGAGTTTGATATTATGTTTGGTGAGGGGATCTCCAAAGAGGGTGAGCTCATTGATTACGGTGTGAAGATGGATATTATCGATAAAAGCGGTGCGTGGTTTAGTTATGGCTCCAATAAGCTTGGTCAAGGAAAAGAGAACGTCAAAATCTTCCTCAAAGAAAATCCCGAGATTGAAGCGGAGATTGAAAACAAAGTCAAAGAGTCTTTGGGATTAGGCAATATGCTCGTGATGGAGGAGAAAGAGATGAACAGTGAAGATTAACAAAGCACTATAGCTCTTAGCTCTCAGCCCTTAGCTCTCAGCTTATTTATGGTATATTTATGCTATTTAATTTATAGTGTAAAAGGGATTTGAATGGTATTTATTGAAGATATCGTAGCAAGTGAAGTAATGGACAGTAGAGGAAATCCTACTGTTAAAGCAACGGTGAGCTTAAGTGATGGCACAGTAGCCAATGCTATCGTACCAAGTGGTGCAAGTACAGGAAAGAGAGAAGCATTAGAGCTAAGAGACGCTGATGAGCGATACATGGGCAAAGGGGTACAAAAAGCTGTCAACAATGTGAATGAGCAGATTGCCAATGAGCTTTTGGGAATTTCACCTTTTAATCAAGCCCAAATTGATCTTATTATGAAAGAGCTTGATGGAACTGCCAACTATTCAAATCTTGGTGCCAATGCAGTACTAGGTGTCTCTATGGCAGTTGCCCGTGCGGCGGCGATGAGCCTTGGTATGCCACTCTATCGATACCTTGGTGGAGCTAATGCAGTCACTTTGCCTGTACCGATGTTTAATATCATTAACGGTGGAGAGCATGCTAATAACTCGGTTGACTTTCAAGAGTATATGATTATGCCAACAGGATTTGAACGTTTTGATGATGGTCTTAGAGCCTGTGCAGAGGTCTATCATAACCTCAAAAAGATCATCAACGATATGGGTGAATCCACTGCTGTAGGTGATGAGGGTGGTTTTGCTCCAAACCTACAATCTAATGAAGAGCCCATCCAAGTGATCATGCAAGCTATTGAAAAAGCAGGATACAAAGCAGGTGAGCAGATCATGATCGCTCTTGATGTTGCAGCTAGTGAACTCATAAACGATGAAGGACTCTATGTTCTTAAATCTGAAGATCGTACCATTACATCGGCTCAAATGGTTGATTACTACAAAGATCTATGTGAAAAGTACCCCATCGTATCAATCGAAGATGGTCTTAGCGAAGATGATTGGGATGGGTGGAAACTCTTAACCGATACCATTGGTGATAAGGTACAACTTGTAGGAGATGATCTTTTTGTAACCAATGCGGCTATCTTGGCTGAGGGAATCGCCAAAGGTGTAGGTAACTCGATTTTGATCAAGCCAAATCAGATTGGAAGTGTGAGTGAAACCATGCAGACCATTCGACTCGCTCAACGAAACAACTACACCTGTGTGATGAGTCACCGTAGTGGAGAGAGCGAAGATGCCTTTATCGCAGACTTTGCCGTCGCCCTCAATACAGGTCAGATCAAGACAGGATCAACAGCACGTGGTGAGCGAACTGCTAAATACAACAGACTCCTTGAAATTGAAGCAGAACTTGGTCAAAATGAGTATTTAGGCAGTGAGCTCTTTTAGAAGAGAGGCTTGATAGTTGCTTAGAGATACGATAAAAAAGTTAGAGTATAGAGCTGGCATATCTATCAAATATATTGTTTTATCACTTGTGATTACTCTACTTGTGGGTATATATATTGCCAATATATTTTTTGGCACCAACTCTATCTATACCCTTGTAGAGTTAAGAGAGAAAAAGTATACTCTACAAAAGAGAGTCTATCAACTCCGACAAAGTAATAAAACATTGCAAAAGAGCTATTTTGAACTTAAACAACTTGAAGCAAAGGAAAATTTATGAATAGTTTAAAACCATTGATTTTGGCAACTCTACTAACCGCACTATCTCTAACATCAAGCTATGCTGAGAATAATGAAACCAATACAACCAAAACAGAAGAGAAAGATACTTCTACCGATGCAGCTATGGAGAAGATAGATAGCATTGAAGATGATATTTTATCTTCTCTTGAAGCTGATGCTAAAAAAGATCAGAAAAAAAATAAATAGACAAGTGGGGAGCGTTAAATATCCCCAAGCTCTGCCACAAAAGTCTGCATGACCTGTCCGCCAAAGTAATATTTACCCTCTTCGTATTTGATATAGAGCTCATCCCCACTCTTTGGCAAGGCTCGAATTGAATCACCTACTAAGCCCTCTTTTTGAGCTCGTACAAAGGCTGAAACCATCCCCGTTCCACACGCTAGTGTCTCATCCTCTACTCCACGCTCATAGGTACGCACATAGATATCATTACCATCAATGCGAGCAATATTGACATTGGCATTGTATTTATGGCGAAGCTCTCGTGCTTGGGCGATATCAAACTCGTCGATATTGTCTCGTAGAGAGATAAGATGGGGCACACCCGTATCGATAAGCCACCATTTTTGACCAAACTCTTCAATACTCTCATCAATAATATTGGGATCGGTCATTTGAGAAACCACATACATCCCATTGATCGTTGCTTTGATCACCCCTGCACCTGTGAGAAACTCTGCTACATTATCTTTTGAAATACCTTTTTCGTGGGCATAGTGAGCCGCTGCTCGTGAAGCATTACCGCACATCGAAGCGTAAGAGCCATCAGAGTTGTAAAAATCCCACTCAAAGTCATACTCAGAGTGCGGTATCAAAACCACAAGCCCGTCAGCTCCTACCCCATTTTGTCGGTGGCAGAGTCTTTTTGCCTCCTCACTTCGATCTTTTCGTTCGCCTGAATGATAGAGAATAAAATCATTCCCATTAGCAGAATATTTGGTTACTTTCATGTAAATACCTTCAAATTTATTGGTAAAACTTTAACTTGTTTGTACTGAAAATCGCCTTTTGCTGCTACAATCTCTACCATCTTGCTCTTCAACTTCTGTCTTACTCATCTTTCATCAAACTTGCAGGTGTGTAATCCAGATCAATTTTGGCATACATACCAGGGTAGACTTTGGCTCTACCCTTGTCAAACTTGACCCGTATGGTAAAGGTATGGGTCATGGGGTTGGCACTAGGAACAACGGATTTAATGCGTCCTCGTGTTTTAAACTTAATGGATGGAATACGCACCGATACAAAATCCCCTGCATTGACTTTGAGTAGATCAGCTTCAGATATTTGGGCTTCGATCTCTAGGTGGTCAAGGTCAACAAGCAACATCGCAAGCATCCCAGGGACGATAAGATCACCCACACGAATATGCTTTTGTACGATGATGCCATCATTGGGGGCTTTGACCTCTAGGTAATTACTAATGGTTGCCATCTGCTTGACTTTAACCGTTGCATTTTCCAAAAGCCCCTGAGCGGCCACCAATCCTGCTTGGGTATTTTCTGCGGTGATCTCCAAATGCTCATTCATATCCATATCCACCTCTTTTCGACGCATCAAGGCTTTTTCTCTTCGGATATTACGCAGCTTGGTTCGATAGAGATCGACCATAATCTCTGCTTGTTGCAAAAAGAGATCGGCTTGATTTTTGAGAATATCAAACTCTGCTGATTCAAGCTCAAAGAGGGTATCTTCTCGTCGCACCTTATCACCAATTTCAAAGTTGATCTTTTTGACATACCCCATAAACCTTGCCCCAATCATCTTTTGATTATCCGATACGACTGTACCTGTAATAGAAAATGATCCAGCTCCCAAAGTGAGCGTAAAAAGCGAAATAACAAGCAGTGTACGAATCATAATATGTCCCTTTATAAAGCATTGTAATATTATAACATAATATTATACGATTAGAAGCACACCACCCAATCCTAAAATAAAGAGCAAACTTGCATACTCAATTACCCTTTTGACTCTGCTGTTGTGAATTGCATTGTGTTTAAGCTTGATGCTAAGATATGCCATGATAAAAATAATCAAACTCATCCCCAAGCTCATAAAGATAGCACTTAAAAACCCTACCAAGTAGATGCCAAGTGAAAAGGTAAAGATAAAGATCGTTACCGTACCAGGGCAAGGGATAATCCCTGCTCCCACCACTACTCCTATATCGGTTGAGTGGGTATTGCAGCTGCTGCATCCACAACTGCTTTCATGGGGTGTGGTGCTAAAGTTTGATACCTTGGGACGACGAAGCTTTTGATAGAGAAGGTAGAGGGCAATGGCAATAATAATCACTGCACTCACTTTGGTTGCAATCATCTCTACATCATTAAAGTAGGTTGCAAGTAGTCCCTTGACAATATAGTAGAGAACAAATGAGAATATAAATGCTGAGAAGGTGTGCACTATTCCAATCATCGCAGCAATAGAGAGGGCTTTGGAGGGTGAAGCATTACCGCTTAAAAAGTAAGAAGCCACCAGAGATTTGCCATGCCCTGGACCAATAGCGTGAACCACCCCATAGAGAAACGAAAATGCCAAAAGCCAAAGATAGGCTCCAATGGAGTGACTGGTTTTGATTGTTTGAAGTGTGGCTTGAATTTTCTTTTTTAGCTCTGCCAACTGTGTTGAAAGATACCCCATTATACCCTCTTGAGCTATCTCCTCTTGCGTAGCATTATGCTCTTGAGTGATAACGGTATCGTTTTGGCTTAATGCAAAGGTGATAGCATTTTGAGCCTTCATCACTCTGCACTTTTGATCACTTTTAAATTTATGCATCACAAAATTAAAGAGCATCTCACGGTCTAAAAACTCTATATTATACTCATCTTGCCCTTCAAAAGTAAAAACTGCTTCAATGGTGTAACGATAAAACAATCTTCCTTCACGATACTCCATCTTCTCATTGGAGGCATTAAACTCAACCATCTCAATACTCTCGTTATCTTCAGGCGTTGTGCGATAGAGATAGGTAAGGTATTGGTTTTGAACAAGGTACTCCTCTAGGCTCTTTTGTACTGCTTTGAGTTCATTGGAATCAAGCGTTTGATCTTGGTTGGTATCGTACATCCCAAGTGTCTCATCACTAAAGGCTTTGTTAAAGTCCCAAACAATATCAAAGCGTTTGCTCTTGCTAGAGAGATTGGCTTGGATAGAGGTATGAATGGTAGGAATTTCACTTTTGCAGAGTGTACAACCAAAGGCAAAGATATTAAAAAGCACCATAAAGAGTATATATCTCATCTCACACTCCTACTTATCAAGCTCATAGACCAACATCTCTGTGATCTTGTTAAACTCTATCACCTCTTTCCCATGATGATCAACTTTAAAGGTCTTGGCATCTTCAAGAGTTTCAAAAGGTATCAACTCATGCCCCATAGGTCCATAGATATCGCTTCCGATGACATAAAACGCTTTGGTAGCATCAATAGCTTTTTGCGAGTAGTAGTCACTGACCTCTATCGTTTGAATCGTTTTGGCATTAACCATTGCATAGCTGCCCCATTTGTTTGGATTAAAATAGAACTTCATCATATCTTTGACCCCATCAAAAGAGAAACGGTGTTGATGCGAATTGTGTTTTACTACGATCTGTGCTGCCCAACGAGGATACTTGTAGGTAAACATCCCACAGACAGGACACTTCTCATCAGGATTAACCTTAATACGCTCACTGTTGCTCTCTAATATATTGTTACGTTTTTGCTCCCAAAGATAGAGTGCCATGGCTTGAAACTGTTTGGGGCTAAGATTGGGGCAGAGTTGCTTGGCAGAGATATACTCTTTAAACTCATCAATCTCCAAAAAGTCATTAAACTCTATCTCAAAACGATTGCACTTTCGCTCATAGAGTCGTTTCCCTTTAGGATAGATTCTCTTTTTTTTAATCAAAAAATCCATTTTATCATCTTGGCTCAAAGAGCTTTGAGCCAGTGCAAAGGTTGCATTAAAATCTTGGATATTTCCACCTTTTTGAGCTATAAACTTCTGAGCATCCTTGCGATTTTCAAAGGCTATCTTACTCACTTGTGAGTGTACTCCTTTGATTTTTGATCCTAGAACATACCACGCTTTTTGCACATCAATATACTTTTGATTGCTGTAGTTGCGTACTTTTTGGTGGATAATCCCATACTCTTTGGCATCAACAACCATACACCGCAAAGAGCAATACTCTCTTTGGTGTCCATTATGCAATGAGGCTTTATGATGGGTGGCTTGATGGCTATGCAGATCATTTCCACAAATTGGACACCAAGTAGCTCCATGAGTAAAAGTGATCAATAGAATAAATAGTAATCGTTTCATTAGCTTCCTTTGAGGCAATAATATCAAATTTTTTATAATAATCATTACTAAAGGCGATTTTATTACTCTCTATAATTTGATTTTCGATACAATCATTAATCTAAAAATTTTAAAATACAAAACTATAAACTATATGGAGAAAAACGATGTTAGATTGTGCAATTATTGGTGGTGGACCAGCTGGAATGACGGCAGGACTCTACGCTACACGTGGTGGATTGAAAAATGTAACGATGTTTGAGCTTGGAATGCCTGGTGGACAGATTACCCAAAGTAGTGAAATCGAAAACTACCCTGGTTTTTTTGAACACGATAAGACGGGTATGGACTTTATGAACACTTGGCAAGAGCAGACCTTTCACTTTGGTCTTAAGCATGAGATGAAAAAGGTCGAGCGTGTAGCCAAGAGTGGTGAGCACTTTACCATTACGTTAGAGGGTGGAGATACAGTAGAGGCAATGACCGTTATCGTCGCTACTGGTTCTACTCCAAAGCGTGCCAACTTCAAGGGTGAAGATGAGTTTTTTGGTAAAGGGGTTTCCACTTGTGCAACCTGTGATGGATTTTTCTACAAAGATAAACCTGTAACGGTTCTAGGTGGAGGGGATACTGCTTTAGAAGAAGCCTACTATCTCTCTAATATCTGTTCTGAAGTTTATGTCGTGCATAGAAGAGATGAGTTTAGAGCCGCTCCTCCAACACTTGAGCGAGTACAACGAAAAGAGAACATCCACCTTATTACCGATAGCGTGATCGAAGAGGCGTACGGTGGCATGATGGGGCTTGATGGCGTTAAGGTCAAAAACACCAAAACAGGTGAAATTACCGATATGGCTAATACAGGGCTGTTTGTATTTGTTGGGCACGATGTCAATAACGGAGTGCTTAAAGATGAAAAGGGTGAGTTTATCTGTGATGTAAATGATTGGGGACAGGTAATTGTGGATTTGAGCATGAGAACCAATGTCGAAGGACTCTTTGCAGCAGGTGATATGCGAATCCAAGCCCCCAAGCAGGTCGTCTCGGCGGCAGGAGATGGTGCAACAGCAGCACTGCAAGTGATCTCATATATTCAGGAGCAAGCGTAATATGGTAAATGTTGGATTAGTAGGAAGTACAGGACGAGTGGGAACACTCCTCATTGATAATCTTGCAGAAGATAGCGAAGCAAAACTTAGCTGTGTACACGTCTTTGATGAGCTTAAAAAAGATGTGGGTGAAGGCGTGGTCATTACCAACTCAATGGATGAACTACTTCGTAATTGTGATATCGTGATTGACTTCTCGGCACCTAATGCAACCGAAGCACTTTTAGAAGCTGCCATGAAAAACCCAAAGCCTCTTGTGATTGCAACGACTGGATTTACTCCGCATCAGCAAAACTTGATGATGGAGGCTTCCAAAAATATGCCCGTGCTATACTCCTCTAATATGTCAGTAGGTATTGCACTGCTCAAACAACTTGTAGAGCAGGTATCAAGCACACTTAAAGATTTTGACATCGAGATAGTGGAACAACACCACCGACACAAGGTAGACTCCCCTTCAGGTACTGCCATTACTCTAGGTGAATTTGCTGCCAAAGGTCGAGGCAAAGAGCTTGATGATGTACGCATTAGCGGGCGTGATGGGCAAATAGGAGCACGAACCAAAGATGAGATTGCTGTAATGGCACTAAGAGGTGGAGATATTGTGGGTCGTCATACGGTAGGGTTCTACAATGATGGTGAGTTTTTGGAGCTTAATCACACTGCTACGAGTCGTGATACCTTCTCAAAAGGTGCATTAAGAGCAGCTAAGTGGCTTGTAAGTCAAGAGATTGGTTTTTACTCTATTAATGACGCAATCGGTATATAAAGGATAAATAATGTGTGCAATCGTTGGTGTATACGGTTCAAATGAGGCATCTAAGGTAGCCTACTACTCTCTCTTTGCGATGCAGCATCGTGGGCAGGAGTCTTCGGGGATTAGTTCAAGTGATGGAAAGAGAATCCATACACTCAAAAAGCGAGGGTTGGTTACAGAGATCTTTGATGAGGACTCTTTTAAGATTCTCAAAGGCAAAATGGCAATTGGTCACAACCGCTACTCGACTGCGGGAGATGATTCGATTTTGGATGCTCAGCCTGTCTTTGCCCGTTATAAATTGGGTGAAATCTCGGTTGCACACAACGGTAACTTGGTTAATAAACAAGAGGTACGCGATCAACTCATTGAACGTGGAGCGATCTTTCAGAGTGATATGGATACTGAAAATATCGTACACCTTATTGCAAAAAGCCAAAAAGACTCTCTCGAAGATCGTATCAAAGATATGATTACCAAAATTGAAGGAGCCTATTGTTTGGTGATTCAAAGCCGAAAAAAGATGTTTGCTATCAGAGATCGCTTTGGTATCCGCCCCATGAGCCTAGGTAAACTCAAAAATGGTGGATATATCGTCGCAAGTGAGACCTGTGCTTTTGATTTGGTGGGTGCAGAGTTTGTGCGTGATGTAAAACCTGGTGAAATGCTTATTTTCAATGGAGAAGGTGAGCCTGAGTCGCAACAGCTCTTTGAACCCGATTATCACCCTTGTGCTTTTGAGTATATCTACTTTGCACGTCCCGATAGCGTAATTGATGGCAAAAATGTCTATGAGATGCGTCTTAAAATGGGTAAACGTTTAGCTCAAGAAGAGCCTTGTGACGTTGATTTGGTACTCCCTGTACCCGATAGTGGGGTAGCTGCTGCCATGGGATATGCCCAAGGACTTGGTGTAGAGTTTGAGATGGCAATTGTACGAAACCACTATGTGGGTCGTACCTTTATCGAACCCACCCAAGAGGTACGTGACCTCAAAGTGCGTCTAAAGCTCTCTCCTATTAAAAACCTCATTGAGGGTAAACGGGTGGCGATTATTGATGATTCACTCGTTCGAGGAACGACATCCAAACAGATTGTACGTATGCTCAAAGAGGCAGGAGCAGCACAGGTGCATATGCGAATCGCCGCTCCTGAGATCAAATACCCTTGCCGCTACGGTATCGATACCCCTACAGCCAAAGAGTTGATTTCATCTAGCAAAACACCTCAGCAAATCAGCGATAAAATTGGAGCAGACTCTCTAGGATTTTTGTCTATTGAGGGGCTTAAAGCCTCACTAGGAGATGATCGAGAGTACTCACTCGTAAGCTTTGATGGCAACTACTTTGCAGGGGGGAATGCTGACTCTCCTTCGTGTAGTTCATAAAAAACAAGATAGAGGAGACTAAATGAGCAACTACATTACTGAAATTAAAATCAATAAAGTACGCCATTTAGAGAATCTATCCATTAAGTTAGGAGATGAAAAAAAGCATCTGATTTTAACGGGAAAAAATGGAAGTGGGAAAACTTCGGTTTTGGAGGAGTTGGATAAGTTTTTTACAACAATTTTAAATGATTATGAAAATTCTAATGTTATATTTTCGGAAGAGGAATTAAAGTCTATCATTGACAATAGATTTAAAGAACTATCTGTTAGTTTTTCTCCCACTACTGACATTTTTAATCAAATTTGTAACTATGTGTTTCATTTTAAAGATATACAACTTTTATATTCTTATTTTAGTGCCAAACGAACAACTAACAATATGCAAAGACCTAATGGTATTGAAAAAATTGACCTCTCTAAAATCAAAAATGAAAAACTCAACCAATACTTTTTAAAATATATCGTAGCCCTTAAAGCCGAACGCTCGTTTGCCAAAGATGACAGTGACAACGAAACCGTTGCAAAAATAGATAGTTGGTTTAACACCTTTGAGGAGATGTTAAAGCAGATATTTAATGATGACTCACTTGAACTTCAATTTGATCGACGCAATATTATGAGCTATAACTTTTTGATTAAACGAAACAATCGTGAACTTTTTGATTTTACGACTCTATCAGATGGATACTCTGCAATTATTGATATTGTCACCGAACTACTGCTTAAAATTGAAACAACTAAAATGAAAAGCTTTGATGTGGAAGGGATTGTTTTAATCGATGAAGTCGAAACGCATCTACATGTAGAGATGCAAAAAAATATTATGCCACTACTTACAAGCTTTTTCCCTAATATTCAATTTATTGTTACTACTCATAGTCCATTTGTCATGTCCTCCTTATCCAATGCAATTGTTTGTGATTTGGAACAAAAAATTATAGTAGAAGATTTGTCAGGATACTCTTATGAAGAAATTATTGAGAGCTATTTTGATAGCGATAAATATTCCCAAGAAGTTAAAGAGAAGCTAAAACAATTTGAAGAGTTATCTAATCAAACGCTTTTAAATGAAAATGAACGAGATGAATACAATGCATTTAAGAGATATTTTAAAAACCTACCTAAATTCATGGCAGATGAATTAGCTGTTAAAATCAATGAGATTTTACTTAATGACCTAAACAAGAGATAATTATGGTCTATTTTAAAAAATCTCAACCGTCACCTAAAATAACTAATAGCTATAATACTTCAGAAGTTATAGAGAGACTAAAAGAGGATTTTCATAATAAATGCTATATTTGTGAAGAGAAAGAACCACAAGGAATTGATGTAGAGCATTTTATCGCTCATCAAAATGACGAGAAGTTAAAGTTTGATTGGAATAATCTTTTTCTGAGTTGTAAACATTGTAATAATACAAAACTTCAAAACTATAACAACCTATTAAATTGTACGCTTTTAGATGACAAAGTTGATACGGCTATTCACTACTATTGTAAACCTATCCCTAAAGAAAAAGCCATTTTTAAAATACTCATACCCTCAGAGAAAGCCAATCAAACCAAAGAACTACTAGAGAAATGCTACAATGGAGAGCATACTGCACAAAAAAAGTTAGAAAGTAGTAACTTAAGAAGCTCCCTACTCAAAGAGATACGTATATTTCAAGAGCTACTTTTTGATTATGAAGAGAGTCAAGATGAGTACTATTTAATCAAAATTAAATATCATCTGAGTAACCGTTCAGCTTTTACAGCATTTAAACGATGGATAGTTAGAGACAATGAGTATCTCAAAAACGAATTTGAACAATATATAATAGATTAAAGTACTTTTTAGGACAGCACGAATGAAACAAAACGCCTACGCCAAAGTCAATATATTTTTAAAAATCACGGGTCATAAAGATGGCTACCATACCTTGCTTTCACGTTTTATGAAGGTCAAAAACCTATACGATACAATAGAGTTTGTACCGTGTAAGTGTGAAGAATTTACCATTGAGGGGTGCGGGGAAGTTGAGCTCAAATCCAATACCATCTACAAAGCCTTTGTAGCACTCAATGAATACACAGGAGATTTGGATATTTTGGAATATTTTTACAATCACAAAGTAGTCGTGACCAAAAATATCCCCTCCCAAGCAGGACTAGGTGGAGGCAGCAGCGATGGAGCAACCTTTATGCGGATGGTCAATGAGGTGTGTAAGCTTGGGCTTGATACCCCAACACTAGCCCAAATTGGCTCGACTATCGGGGCAGACTTTCCCTTTTTTATTTATGATTATGAGAGTGCCAATGTTTCGGGCTTTGGTGAGGTGGTAGAGCAATTTGATGAAGAGGCGTTGGAGCTAGAAATCTACAAACCTCCCATTGGATGCGATACCGCACAAGTCTATAAACGCTTTAAAAAGGATCTTCTTGCAGATATTAAACTCTCCTCCTTTATTGGTTGGGATCAAATTCCATCAGATGAACTGTTGCAAAAAGTAGATGCCGTGATGGCTAATGATCTCTATAAGGCAGCACTGCTTGAGTATCCAAAACTCAAAGAGTATGAACGAGAGGGTTGGTTTTTTTCAGGTAGTGGAAGTAGCTTTTTTAGGGTCATTAAGGACTAATTGGCTTGGACAATTGACCCTCGATCTTTTTTGATTTTTTTGAGTCTTCTATTTTTCTCTTTGAGTATATTTTTGTGATCAATCTTTTTGGGTATTTGGAACTTCTTTTTAATTTTTACTTTGATATTTCGACTATTTTCCCTTGTTTGATCATAGGGCTTTGCAGATAGTAATAGAGATAAAACAAGAGATAGAAAAAGTAATTTTTGCATAAAGATAAAACTCCTTAAATGTATTGGGATTGTAAGTAAACTGAGTAGAGTTTTTTCAATAAATAGAGCAATTATCTTGGAATACAATAGAGATAATGATCGTGAAAAAACTTGATTGGAATAAATTTGAAAGTTAAGCCTAAATTCTTTTGGCTAGTAGTTATTATAGTATAAAAATGGTAAAAAAACAATTAAAGAGCACTCTTTAATCGCCTTACCCATCTCAAAAAGAGACGATTGGGATCAATACGAGGATCTATTGCTTCGCCACTGATAATATGATTGGCTAGATACTTCGCCATCAAAGGAGCAAAGACAAACCCCCTACCCCCTAATCCATTAAGAACAAATAGGTTATTGAGCATCTTTAACTCTTTGACCTTTTGACCAGTTGTCAATTTAGGGTAATGTTTAAACATATACTCCACATCCACTACACCACCCACCAAAGGAAAATAGTCTTTGGAGCCTGAACGCATCCCACAAAAGAGCTTAACAAGCTCTAGTTGTGATAGATCAATAAGATTAGAAGCTTTTTGTAATAGAGGTGATAGAGGTTTATTATGACACTCCAAACAAGGAGCCTCTGCTTTGTTATGCGTCGCTCCTATTTTGATAATGCCATTGATATTTTTTGAAATTGATAAATCTTTATGAATCGACTTTGTCACCTTGACAGAAGATTTAAAATCGCCTCGACTGCCCCATGTACCGTGTATTCCCATATAACGTAGATCAATAAGCTGATCTTGATACCCTGTGGCCAAGATTAGATATTTTGCTTGTTCTTGGTTGTTAACTCTCCATCCATCCTGCTCTTGTTTGATACTCTTTAGATGCATACTCTTAAACTCAATATCTTTAATTAAAGCAAAGCAGAGCTCTTTGGCATCGCAAACTCCTGCCTCATCAAATAAAAAACCACCAAACTCACTCTCAATGCCTACGTTTTGAATCTCTTGTGCAGATATATCTTGAAAATTTGGATAGTTATACTCACGATAAGTTGCAAACTTTTTATTATCTTTAGCATCTTTGGGAATACGAATCACACCTGTTTGATGAAAGAACTCAGAAAACTTCTTTTGATAAAACTCTATGGCAAAAGCAAAAGCCTCATTGGTGAGTTGTTGCAAGGGTGAATCTTTACCAATTTTGGGTGAGACAAAAGCACCTGCTGCCCCACTCCCACCACTAGCAGCACTACTAGCTTGATCGACGATTAAGACTTTCAATCCTCTTTCGTGTAGTGCATAGGCAACGCTACAACCTGCTACTCCTGCTCCTACAATGATTGCATCATACATCTATACTCTTTAATTTTTAAGATATTATAGCATAACTGTATCACTTAGATAAAATTATAATAGAGAAAAAGAAGTAGTTACTTACTTCTTTAAGAGTTTGAGCATCTCAATAAATCTATTGGCACTACTTTTGAGTTCACTCATTTTTACTCTTGCTTTTTTATCTTGGTGTTTATCGCTAAGTTCTTTAACCTCAATAGCTTTTTGGTGCATTTTGTAATGCAGACTTTGTAAGAAGGGGTAGATCTCATGCGAGGCGTATCGATCTTGTCCAATGCCTTGATACCATCGATTAAATTGACAACTCTCAGAATTTGTAATGGGTTCTTTATTCTCTCTTTTTTCGATATATTCGCTAATAGAATCGATCCAAATAAGATGACTAAAAACAGCAACATCAACATCAAAATACTCTACTTTTTGTGCTTTTTTGTAGTTTAATGATCTCCATATACTATCCTTCTCCCACCTTTTTAACCAACTATCTATCTTCTCTTTGGGCATTGCTTTGGCTATACCATATCCTTGTGCATATTGACAACCAAGCGAGAGCAGTGCCAACCCAATCTCAATGGATTCAACCCCTTCAGCTATAACAGGACGTTGAAGTGTTTGTGTAAGTTTTAAAATACCGTTAACAATATCAAAATTGTTTATATCATCAAGCATATTTTTAACAAAATTTTGATCAATCTTAAGTATATCAATGGGGAGCTTGTGAAAATGCGTTAATGAAGAGTAACCCGTTCCAAAATCATCAAGTGAAAACTTGATTCCCATATTGGCACAACGCTGCATAGTCCCAATTACAGTAACTTCATTTTCGATGCTTGCTACTTCTAATATCTCTATCTCGAGATAGGAGATAATCTCTGGATCATATTGTTTGATAGCATTGGATAAAAAATCGATAAAATCTACAATTTTAATATGCCTTGGAGAGATATTTATGCTTATTGTTAAATGCTTGCCTTGGCTGTGGAGTAGTTCAAGCTCTTTAAGTGCTTGTTTTATCACCCACTCACCCAACTCTATCTCTAGTGGAGTCTTCTCAATAATTGCCAAAAACTTATCGGGATAGAGCAGACCTTTGGTGGGATGATTCCAACGTATAAGAGCCTCAAAACCAATCACATCTCCATTTTCAAGATCTATCTTGGGCTGATAGTGTAATACCAACTCATCACTACTGATGGCTTTTTTAAACTCATCAATCAATTGAGTATTAAGTCGTTGATAACTGTTCTCAACATACTCATATATTCTATACGTTGATTTACCCGACTCTTTTGCCTTATACATGGCTTGGTCTGCGTGTCTTAAAAGTGTATCAGCATCACTCTTGTCAATGGGGTAAATTGTTGCACCTATACTGCCTGAAATGTGTACTCTTTGCCCATCAAGATCAAAGGCTCGATTAATCACAACCAATATCTCTTCTAGCTTCTTCGTCAATCCAAACTGATTTTCAAAAGATTGTAATATAAAAGCAAATTCATCTCCACCTAAACGTGCAATCATATCCTCTTCATCGATACTCTCTTTTAACCTCTTTGCTAGCTCTTTGAGCAATTTATCACCCATTGTGTGACCGTATTGATCATTGACAGGTTTAAACCCATCAAGATCAAGATAACATACCCCTATAAGTCTCTCATCATCTTCACTCAATGCAATCAACTCTTCTAGTTTTCTCGAAAAGAGTACACGATTAGGTAGATTGGTTAAGCTATCATAATAGGTCATATACTCCACCCTATTTTCAACTCGATACCTCTCATAATATTGATAAGCTTCAGAGAGTATCTCCTCTACAACTTTTACATCTTTTTCATTGTAATCGTATTCCTTATTACCAACACCCATAATGGCTACAAATTTACCGTTATGTATCAATGGCACGGATATAAATCGTTTAAGTGGTACATGCCCTTGAGGTAAGCCTTTTTTATGGGGAAGTGATTCATAATCATTATAGACTACGCTTTTTCTCTGATAGATACAATCTACCCAAACACCTGCTTGTGATATGGGATAGTGTGTACTGTGCCCCTTGGCAAAACACATCTTCTCTAAAGTATTGCTTGACCATACTTGCAGTGATATATTCTCTTGGTCTGGTTCAACAAAATGAAAAAAAGCTATTTTACTGTTGGTGAGCTCTTCTGCTTTATTTACAGCTGTTTGCAATAATAACTCTTGCGAAATATCTCTATCAACAACAAGTTTTGAGAGTTCTCGTTTAAGCTCTTTTATCTCACTTTTAATATGACGGTGTGTTATGTCACGAAACAAGCCAAATATCTGTCCATCTTCAATATCTATAAATCCTACAGAAGCCTCTACACTCCATAATTCACCGCTTTTTTTACGGTGAATCGATTCAAAAATCGCACCTTTCTCTTTTTTAATATCAACCATTCTCTTATGAATATCTATTTGAGTATCAACGACTTCAATATTTTCTATAGAAACCCCAATTAACTCCTCTTTTGTATAGCCTGAGAGTTTGCAATAGGCATCATTGACTTCTACTATTTTTCCATTCATATCAATCATACCAAAGCCATCCAACATATTTTGAAGCAATGCATCATGACGCTTTTTGATCAATATAAGCTCATCATGAGCACGTTTAAGATCTGTAATATTTTTAACATACTCAATAACTTTGCTGATCTCTCCATTTTTATCTTTTATAGGAAATATTGTAAGCTCTATCCACTCTTGCTCACCATTTAAGGTAGGAATTGACACAATCTCTTGTTCAACTTCACCACTCGCAAATGAATGTATAACAGGACACCAAGGACAGATAGTGTCTAAATTTTGATAGGTTTTATAGCACTTTTTTCCTATTAAAACATCATTAATATTATGCTCTTTAAGCCATCTATTTGCCATAAGGATATTAAAGTCTCTATCGAGTACACTGATACCATCTGCTATAGCGTCAAAGACATTATATAAAAAGATATTTTCCTCTTTTAAAGCCTCTACGTCAATATTATTAAGTAGCGTTGAATTATTTTGCATAATATCCTACATCAATGAAGAAATTTTTAAATTTGAACCTGAGTTAGGTAGAGTATTGCTCAGGTTTTTAATAATAAAGTGTATCACAAAATAGATTAGAAGTAAAGAAGTTTATGGGCATATGCCCATATTTAGATTAGTTGAGATAAGCATCTCTTTCATAATAGCCAATACGCCCATCTGCGGTATCAATTCGCAATTGAATAACATAGCGACCTTTTTTACTTACATCAATATCCTTGATAGTGTACTTTCCATCAACACCTTTTATAGTCTCAATGTAGTTATCGTCAGCACGCGTATGCGGTCGAGTTAGAAGAAAGGATACTTTAGGATTATCTAAAGAGCGATCTGTTTTAGCATTCACACTAAATTCAAAACTGTTGTTACCTTGGTTTAAGGCAATGTATTCAAACTTTTTTCGTTTTGAGTGTTGATTGTCCTCATTGATAATCACTTTTTTATTCAATAGTTCAATAGAAAAATCTCTATCAAATGCCTCTTTTTTTACTATCATCTCATTGATATTTATATCAACAAGTTGATACTTTTGCATATACATATTGACTTCTTGAACGGGCATAGAGGATGCTGATTTAATCGTCCAATAACCTAAAGTAATTGCCATAAAGATAAATCCTACAATCATATGTGGCCAATAGGTCTTCTCTTTATTGCTTGTTGCCATTTTTAAATCTCCTTAATAGTGGTCGGAACATAAATATCCACATCACTAGCACTGTACCAAAATAGACGATATATCTAAAAATAGATACAAAGTTTTGTGTCTCATTTGGAATCGTTTTGGTAAGTTTAATACCCTTACTCTGTGCTAATTGATCGGCTAATTCTGATACACCTTGCACTATACCAATATTATACTTATCTTCTAATTTATTTTTATCTGCAGCTGCTACTACACCTATCAAAGCAGATTTAACATCACTAGCATCATAGCTATCTGCAAGAGTTTTTGGTGATGGTATCAACCCCACTCTTTTTGACCGTGGTACAAAAACCAATAAAACATAAGGCTTGCTTACATTACTCTCATAACGCTTCGTATACTCAAATAAGTTTGCTTTATCCTCTAGCTTCTCATTACTACTGATTACATAGATATTGATGCCAATTTTCTCTTTGACTTCCGAAGTCATATCATTAATAAGTTGGGCTGCTTGTGGAGAGATAAAATCATTTTTGAGAATTGTGTTTGCATATAGAAACGTGTGAGAGCAAAAAGCAAGCAGGGCAAAAGCCCATACTATACTTTTTTTCATATTAACCTAAAAATAGGTGATTATCAGTTACAACTGACCATAGAGTAATAAGTGCCATTAACACCATCCCCGCTGCTAGTACTTTATCCATTTTTTCTAACATAAGTAACTCCTCTATTTCGCATCATTAAATGCATGGTTTGCATTGTCTTTGCTATTGGCTACAACGTTATCCAAACTTTCAGTGTATGGTGCAGGATCATAGTACTTTGTCGCATTGTTTTGTTGCGTACTAATACCTAGAGTTGTTAAAACCACCAATATTGTAAGTAGTAATACAGTTGCAATCAACATACCTGTTACACCATGTAAACCAAATACATTTCTATTTGTATTTTCCATAATCTATCTCCTTACTGCTTCAATGTCGCAATATAAGCTGACAAAGATTTAGCTTGTACTGGTGTAAGCATAGTCTTAAACGATGGCATTGTACCTACATTACCTTTTTTACCATGCTCTAGTGTCTTAATTACTATAGCATCATCATAATCAACAATGTTTGGAGCCATTCCATTCATCCCTTTACCATCAGCACCATGACAAGATGAACATGCTGCAAACATTGCAGGAGCTTCACCCTTCATACCATTGGCAACATACTGTGCAATCGCCTCAGCATCAGCCCCACTTGCCATACCAGCAGGCATAGCACCCATTGGATACTTCAACTGATTTTGACCATTTTTAATAACGTGAAGTACTTGCTCTTTTGTAAATCTTGATGTAAAGTCATGTGCTTTACCAGAAAGTCCATCACCTGTCTCACCGTGACATGGAGCACACTGTACCAAAAAGAGTGATTCACCCATTGCTTTAAGTGTTGCTGCATCTGGATTTTTATGAGCAGCTTCAAACTTTTTATTGTACTCTATTACCTCTTCATTGTATTGACCAATTTGTGAGAATGCATTGAGTGGATACCCAACAAACCAATACCAAACACCCCAAATCATAGTCCCTAAAAATGAGTATGCCCAACCAGCAGGTAACTCATTTTTATACTCACCAATTCCATCCCAGTTATCATCTGCAAGCTTACCTTCAGCTTTGTCTGTTTTCATTTGGTTAATGTATTTTGCTGATACACCAAATGATAATACAGCAATTACAACAGCACCAAGAAATGTCAATTGGTTGATTGGATCATCCAAGTTAACATTCATCTGCTTCATAACTACAAATGTTGCAATAATAAGCACTGCAGCAAACGCAAGAGCTTTAATTATTAAACTATTCATCTATTTTGCCTCCCTTTTTTTCTTCTTTTAGGGTTTTAGGATTACGTTCTATGGGAGCATCGGTAATCTCATCATTGAGTGCTATATTCCCATATTTCTCATAATCTCTTTCACCCTTTTTTTCGCTTCTATATAGGTGGACAATATACCCATATAATAGAAAAACTAAAAATATGGTAAAAAAGAAATTTGCATACGCTTGTAACTCTCTTATCTCCACCTTATATTCCTTCTTATCTCAATCTGTTATTCATGTATGCAATGATTGCAACAATCTCAGGAATCTCTCCACGAGCAACTGCATCTTTTACATCTTGATTTTTCATATCCGCTGCAATACTTTTTGCTTCTGCTAATGCAGCTGCTTTTGCATCTGATAAAGAACCAAGCTTTACACCACCCTCTACATCGTATGGAGTGTTGAATACTTTTTTAACCGTTACTGCTTCAGCATACGCTGTATCAATATCTGCAATGTTTGTAAACATATGCTTATAGGCTGGCATAATTGACTGAGGGACAACTGACTTTGGATCCCACATATGGTTCTCATGCCAATCTGTTGTTCGGTAGTTTCCTACACGGTGAAGATCTGGACCAGTTCTTTTTGAACCCCATAAGAATGGTCTGTCGTATGCATACTCACCACTTAATGAGTACATACCGTATCGGTCTGTCTCTGATTTAAATGGTCTAATTAACTGTGAGTGACAAGCAATACAGTTATCTTTTTTGTAAACATTTTTACCTGCTAATTCAAGTACACTGTAAGGTTTAATACCTTTTACAGGACGAGAAGCTTCTGCAAAGTTTGGAACGATTTCGATAAGTCCTGCAAATGCAATGACAATGAAAACTCCCACACTAAAAAAGAACGGATTTCTTTCTAACCAATGAAACATAATCTACCTCCTTACGCCATAGGTGATCTAAACTGTGGTTCTTCAGACAATTCTCGTGAAGAAGTAATAGTTTTGTACATATTGTAAGCAAACATAATGAAACCTACAAGATACATAACACCAGCTAGAGCTCTAATTGTATAATAAGGATGTAATACTGCAACAGTATCGATAAATGAATACATCAAGTTACCATACTCATCCACAGCTCTCCACATCATACCTTGTGTAATACCCGCAATCCACATAGATGTGAAGTAAAGTACAACCGCTGTTGTCTGAAGCCAAAATTGTGTTTCCATAAGAGATTTAGAGTAGATCTCTCTTTTAAAGATTCTAGGAGCCATGTGGAAGAGTCCTGACATAATCATAAACACAACCCATCCAAGTACACCATCGTGAACGTGACCAGGAATCCAGTCTGTAAAGTGAGCAATCGCATTAACCGATTTAATCGCTTGAATTGGACCTTCAAGAGTAGAAAGCATATAGAATGTAGATGCCAATACCATAAATTTAATCAATGGATTATCTGTAAGTTGTTGCCACTCACCCTTCATTGTAAGAAGCATGTTGATCGCAGAACCCCAAGATGGAAGAATCAAAATTACAGAGAAAATTGAACCCATTGTCTGCATCCAATCTGGAACAGTTGAATAGAGAAGGTGGTGAGAACCAGCCCAAAGATAAACAAACATTAATCCCCAGAAAGAAAGAAGAGAAAGCTTATATGAATAAACTGCTTGACCTGACTCTTTTGGTAAGAAGTAATATACCATTGCAACGATAGGAACAGTGAAACCAAATGCAACAGCATTATGACCAAACCACCATTGAACAAGAGCATCATTAGTACCAGAATACATAGAAACTGAGTGCCAAATTGACCCAACACCCGCTACAAAGTAAGTAGGTACTTCCATATTATTAAACAGATAAAGCATTGCAATACCCAAGAAACATGCAATGTAGTACCATAAAGAGATATAGAGAGTCTTCTCTCTTCTCATTCCAATAAGACCAAACATAGTTATACCCCATATAACCCAAATCAATACGATAACGATATCAATAGGCCACTCAAACTGTGCGTACTCTTTTGATGTAGAGATCCCTAAAAGTAGTGTAATAACGGCGATTAACGCTCCTACAAAATATAACCAAAAGTGAATTTTACTCATGATTGTCAAGAACTTTGACTCCGCTATAGAGACCTTCAGTGTTCTTTGTCCGACATAGTAAAATGTTGCAAAAACACCACTGAGTGTAAATCCATAGATTACGATATTAGTATGTAATGGTCTTAGTCGTGAAAACGTACCATACTCACCAAAAAGATAGTTGAGTTCTGGAAATGCCAGTTGAGCTGCGATAAGCGTACCAACCGTCATACCTAATAACCCAAACAAAATTGTTGTGTAAGTAAACAACCTTGCTACAGAATAATCATATTCCAATGCTGCATTTGATTGCATGCAATACCCCCTTAAAAATTTTATGTTACATGAAAATATGTTACATATTAACTCGTTATTATAGTAAATATTCGATATAACAATGCTTAAGTTCATCTAAATTAGTGATGCTTTTGATTGAACTTTTTCAATTAAATTTAGGAGTATTTTTATCTTATTTTAATTTTGATTTTATTACAATGTCATTTAATAATATTTATAATATTGACTAATAAATAAGGAAAAAACAGTGAATTTATCCACTTTAGACCAATTTAGACTTATCGGATTGATTGAAGGAATCTCTTATCTATTGTTACTTTTTGTAGCAATGCCAATCAAATATATGCTTGGTGATCCCTCTTATGTAAAAGTTGTAGGAATGACACATGGGATTCTTTTCATGCTTTTTATACTTTTGCAGATCCAAGCATCCTCTAAATACAACTTTCAAGCCAAAGATAATATGATCTACTTTGTAGCATCACTTATACCATTTGGTACTTTTTTTACTGATGTTAAACTCAAACGTGTCGCTATATAAATAAAGTCATTTAATCCAAAAACGCCAATAGCGAAGCCGTAACCGCCACATTAAGTGACTCTACGCCTCGCTTCATAGGGATAGAGATAGAAGCCGTTGAAAGTTCCTCTATCTCAGGCGACACCCCCTCACTCTCATTTCCTAATACAAAAATCGTTTTATTACCATAAACCTCATCTTTGTAACTTTTTGGAGCATGAGAGGAGAGCATATAGATACTACTCCCCTCCCCTTTGAACTTCTTAAGACTTGTGAGTAAGCCCTTACTTTTGATAATAGGCAGTTTAAAGAGTGTCCCTGCTGAAGCTTTTATCACTAATGGCGAAATCTTTGCACTAGAGGCATCTTGAATGAGCAAAGCATCGATATTACCCGCAGCTGCAGAGCGTATAATCATCCCCAAGTTTTGAGGATTTTGCACTCTATCCAATGCTAGAATACGATAGCTTTGATGGTTGGCTAAAAACTCATCTTCATTGCTTGAGTGAGCCAAAATAATATCCAACGCCACCCCTTGGTCTTGTTTGGCATTTTTGGATATTCGTGATAGAGCTTTTTTATCGTGATAGGCTATCTCAATATTTCGCTTGGTTGCCAAAGATTTAATCTCTTTGATCACCCCTTCGTTTTTATTAGAGTCACTGAGGTGGAGTTTGTATATCTCTATTGCTTCATCCTCTAATGCCTCTACTACAGCATTACGCCCATAGATGGTGAGCATCTTATCAAAGAAGGATTTTTTGTTGAGGTAGGTTTGGGAGTCGTTCATTTTTTTCCTTATAATTTTTCGAGTTCTTCATTAATAAATCTCTCAATAGCTTGAGTGGATGGGAGATTGACTTTATATTTGGAGACAAAGAGCTGATTATCAAGCCCTGCTGTAGCATACTCAACTTTGGTATGGTTTTTATTGGCACATAAAATAAGCCCAATAGGAGGATTGTCACTCTCTATCATAATCTCATTTTTGTAGTAGTTAAGATAAAAATTCATCTGCCCCACATCGGCATGAGAAAATTCTCGTATCTTTAAATCTATCAAAATATGGCATTGTAAAATACGATGATAGAAAACCAAATCAATACGGTCATGCTCATTATCAATAGAGATGCGTTTTTGTCTCGCTTCAAAACAAAAACCATCACCAAGCTCCAATAAAAACTCTTGTAGATGGTCTAGTAGTGCTGATTCTAAATCATTTTCACTGTATTGTATTTTTTGCTCTAAGCCTGTAAATTCCAAAATATAAGGGTCTTTGATAATATCTTGGGCTTGGAGTTTAGAGCTTTGTTGTTGAATCGAATCAATGAGTTCTTGTTTATCGATACTCAGTCCTATGCGTTCAAAGGTCTGGGTATTAATTTGTCGTTTTAGCTCCCGTACACTCCAGTTTCCTTTGATAGTTTCTACCTCATAAAAAGTGCGTTTAAGCCCATCATCTATTTTTAAAAACTCTACTATATGGGTAAATGTACAACTTCTTAAAAGCTTCTCTACAGGTACTCTTGAAAATTGCTCAGTCACTGTCTGACTTTTTGGTAAAAGTAATATTTTGAATTCATCAGTCAGTGACTGTTGAATTTGAGGATAAGTTAAATAAAACATCCTAAAAAGTCGTAAATTAGTCGCAGATAACCCTTTGATATATTTTAATCTACTTGCCAGTGTAGCAATAATTTTTTCACCATAAGTAGCTCTATCCTCTCCATTTTGCTCATACTCTACAATATAATACCCAATCACCCAATTTCTAAGTGTTAAATTGGTACTCACACTCTTAATCGTTTCACTTTGAATAGAGTGGTGAATAGTGTCAATTTGTGTGATAAGGTTATCTAAGGTTGTTACATCATTCATCAAGGGTTTCCAAAAACTTTTACTACAAAATCAACAATGCGTTTAAAATTTGGATGTTCTATATTCCAAAGTCCTGTATCTCTATAACTCTTATTTTGCTTATACATAAACGAGTTTTGTGGAGTATAGTTATCTTTCCCTTCTTTGGCAAACATAGTATAAGCATAGAGTCTAGCTTTATCCATCGCTTTGGTTGATACATCAATATGCTGTTGCAAACAATTTTCATATTCTTTAAAACATACTAATTGAGAAATCTTATCTTGTTCAAGAGTTGAGAGCAGTAGAGTCTCTAAATCTCCTAAACCTTGATGGTTAGGAGTTAAAAATATCTCTATTTTTGATTTATCAAGTTGTGTATTGCGGATAGCATCTTCTATACTTTTTAGCGATGATATAAAATCGTTATCTGCATCTTGCAAAATGGCTAATTTATCTATTTTAATCTCAATAGGTTTTATGAGTAATTCTAAGGCTCTCTCTAATTTGTTTTGTCCTTTAATATTGATAATATGCAAATCATTATAACGATAGGTTTCAAACTCACTGCTTCGATGCGTCTCAGATTGAAAATCATTAAACTTTTTTGTAATACCTTTTTGAACACAGATGTACTTTATCAAAGCTACATCCGTAATACCTTCTACTAAAAGATACTTCATCGTATATCCAAACCTGCATCAACCGAAGCATTAAAGGATTGATAATTTCGTACAATTGGATGAATAACACCATCTTTTTTAAAAAGCTCAATTGATGAAATATCATCAAACTCCATCTCCTCACTTGCCTCTTTAAGAGCCTCGATTGTATCTTCATTATGTGTCGTCACAAAGAGCTGCACATCTTCTTTTTGAGCTATCTCGATAATCGTTTTCCAAATATCTTTAAATTTTTTATAGTAGATACCGTTTTCGATTTCATCAATAAATATTACTTTTGCAGATGTTGTTAAAATCGTTGCAAGAATTTGAATCAAACGATTAACTCCTTCTCCAAGCTCAGAGGATAAAAGGGATATATCTGGATTATGTAAATTCACTCGTAAATAAACATCGTCACCAATTAGTTGAGGTTCTATCCAAACAATATTTTTATCAAAAACCTGTAGGTAACTTAAAAATTTATGTTGAATACCTTTTGTTTGAATTTTAGAGTAAAGTTCAACTAATTGCTTTTGAATTGGTTTTGATGAGTTAATATAGTTCATTATATTTGCATCTTTTAACCCATTTAAAAATTTAAAAGAAAAAACGATACTTTCTTTTGCATTATCCATTACAATACATTCATCAAATTCATTTTCTGTATCATTGCTTCTAATTGATTTTTGATGCTCTTCAGTAAAATCGTATTTTGATTGATATGCAAACCGTAATACTTTACACTCATTTACTCTAACTTTTAAATAAAAGTTTCGGAAATAATTTGTAAGATTCTTTGATTGAGGTCTGATATCTCGATTTAATGCTATATTAATGACTCCCTCAGCTCCATACAAACTACTAAAAAAAGAATCTTGTTGAAATAGTTCTACACAAGATAAATAAGTCGCCTCCAACAAAGCCGTCTTCCCCACATTATTATCACCTGTAATAATATTAATCCGACTCAACCCTTCAAGTTTAAAGTTCTCAAAACATTTGTATTTGACGATTTCAAAATTCTCTATCATATCTACACCTCGTATAATACAAAATACCAAAAAAACTACACTGCAAAGCAGGTAGTAAGGTTAAAGTTAGTAATTGACTAAATAGTTGTTACTAAACTAATAACATTACAGTTGTAATCAAATAAAATGA
>Ga0193953_1000273_pt1 | contig 29197 bp, 21 predicted proteins | sample BB_4_MG_FD_140325 | JGI IMG/M metagenome (GOLD analysis project Ga0193953, IMG submission 140325) | Microbial mat bacterial communities from the Broadkill River, Lewes, Delaware, United States - BB_4_MG | ecosystem: Environmental > Aquatic > Freshwater > River > Microbial mats | place: USA...
GTGACTCAGCAGGGGTTCGAACCCTGGACCCCATCCTTAAAAGGGATGTGCTCTACCAGCTGAGCTACTGAGTCGCCTTGTTTTTGCGGTTGCAAAGATAACGGATTTATTTTTACAATTGCAAATGTTTTTTGAGCTTACATAAGCGTTAGTTTCTTCTTCTGGTATAAGTGAAATAATATCAGGAATTTATTTGTAGGATAAAATGTCATGCTCTATTAGGATGTGGAAATAAGTATAACTTGATAATTATGATTCAGCATCGATGATTAAAAATACTTCAAATAATAATATCAGATATACATAAAACAACTGCTTTTCAATAGTTTTTACTTAAATTGTATAGTTGACAATAAAAACCAAATTCCATGAAGATATTGCTTATTTCTCCAACGGTTGATATTGAAAAGAGAACAAATAAAGGGTTAATGATGCCACAGTTAGCCCTTTATATAATAGAAGGATTAACGCCCCCTGAACATAAGGTTACCATAATTGAAGAAGAGGCTGAGCCCGTTGATTTGGAATGTGAATGTGATTTGGTTGGTATCAGCTGTATGACAGCAAATGCGCCACGGGCGTATGATCTTTGCAGAGAATTCAAGAGGAGAGGTAAAACGGTTGTTCTTGGAGGGGTGCATCCAACCATTCTTCCGGATGAAGCATTGCAACATGCCGATTGTGTAGTGGTGGGAGAAGCCGAGGGAGTTTGGCCATTGTTACTCCAGGATTTTAGTGTTGGGAAATTGAAAGAAACATATCATGACCCTGAGCCTGATTTGAAAAAATACATACCCAAAGATTTTAGTAGAATAATTAAAAAGAGATTGTTTAATCTGATTCCCATCTTAACAACTAAAGGGTGTCCGTATGATTGTGATTTCTGTTGTGTCACAAATTTGTATGGAAAGAAAATTAGACATATTCCCATTGAAAATGTGGTGCGGGATATCAAAGAATCACATGCTAAAAATTTTATTTTTCTAGATGATAATATTATTGGTCATCCCAAATATGCAAAGGCTCTTTTTGAGGCCATCAAACCGTTAAAAATAAAGTGGGTTGGGCAGGCTTCTGTATCTTTGCTAGTCAACGATAATGACTTGATGAAATTGGCTGTTGAAAGTGGGTGCAAAGCTCTGTTTTTTGGCATTGAAAGTGTATCAGAAGAACAATTGAATGTGATGCATAAAGCATTTAAAGATATAAAATATCTGGAAAGCGCTCTGAAAAAGATTAAAAGAATGGGTATTCTTATCCATGCTTCTATGGTGTTTGGATTTGATAATGATAAAAAAGAGATTTTTGATGAAACGGTTCAGTTCTTAATGAAAAATAAAGTGAGTACCGTCTCGTTTAATGTGTTAACACCCTATCCTGGAACAAAAATTTATGAGCAATTAAAACAATCTGATCGCTTAACAACCACCAATTGGAAATACTACGATCATAATACGGTTGTTTTTAAACCTCAAAACATGACACCTTATGAACTACAGATAGGTAAAGTGATGGCTCGTAAGAAGTTTTATAGTGTCTCTTCAGTGATAAGGCGATTTAGAGGTAATTTGTATAATCCATTATTGTATTTTCCAATGAATTTTGGCCACATGAAACAGGTTAAAGTAGAAGCCAGAAGAATTGCCGCTCTAAAAACAGAGCTATTTGAAGTGAGAAAAATCTAAAATTAGAAGGGGTATAGCAATATTATTTCTCGACTATCTTATGTATAATCAAAAAGCTCTGGTAATTACCAGAGCTTTATAATGGTAACTCAGAAGTGGTTCGAGTCCTGAACCATTCTTGCAAAGCGGTAGGCTCTAGAGTTCTGTAATAACGTTTACTAATCAAAATGTGCCATTAGTGCGTTTCACTTCTAAACGCCCTTTGGTTATGTATCGGCATTATCCCTGCGCAATTTGATATTTAATTGGTATAAATATCCTTGATTTCTTTTTCTTGATAAATTTCTCTCTTTGTATAGCTACGCCTATGGAAGAGGATGCTTCTGCAGGAACCACGTCCCAAGGAAATCCTTTGTCGATATGTTTTCCTTTTCCACAGTTATGTAATTGGTGTAGCCGACATAGTTTATGGTTCATTCTTTTGATGCTTGGAATGTATACAATAAACATATTAGGGTGGCTTAAGAAAAGCCGGATCTACAATCCATCTAATTGGGAGGAGATAAAACGAAAAAAGCTCCGGAAACTACCGAAGCTTTTGTTTGGTGACTCAGCAGGGGTTCGAACCCTGGACCCCATCCTTAAAAGGGATGTGCTCTACCAGCTGAGCTACTGAGTCGCCTTGTTTTTGCGGTTGCAAATATAGCCTATTTTTCTTTACAAAAACAAGTGAGTTTGGTGTTTTTTGAGCCAGAAGAGAAGTGATATTTATTAAGTTTCTGAATAACAAAAGTAAGTAGAATTTAATTTAACATTGATTAACAATAGAGTCCAGGAAAAACGAAAATGAGGATAGAATGAAATAGATTTTTGTATTTGGTTACCTCGACTCAAAATAATTATTGTTGTTAACAATAATTAAGACGCTTAGGTAGTGATATTCGGATGACGAATTACCCTTAGCATAAACCATTAAAACTCGATTTTTTTTACAAAAACGTCACGATTGACTCAATAATTGAATAAAATGAACCAGTCTTTAGAGATTTCCGGATTATAAGATAGGAAGTAGGTGATTTTACCATTTTAGCAGATAATACTTGAGATTCCAGAATTTTTAGCAAAAAGAAACTTCTATGCTTCTTTCTATAAACCTTACGCAAATTACAAGCGTAAACATGAAAATATCTGCTCATAAAGAAGCGATGGAGTAGAAGGATGGTTATTGTTGTAAACAGGGAATGCGAAATTACAATGTCTCGGTGTAATTACAAAAATAAAAACAACACAAGCACGACCATGCACACATGTAATCCTCCCTTTCGAGCTCATAACGGGTAGAAGAATTAATCAGTGCTTAGACTTTACTTGCAGGAAACCAGTACTTTGAGAGCTTTACTTAAAGTGTAAATTCAAAAATATTATTACAAAAGTAATAATGTACTATAAAAAGTCCCTAAAACATCATATTACATCACTATAATAGCCTATAATCCAGTATAAAACAAGATTTATATAAATGAAATAATTAAGTATTTTCTTATAGCCTCTTAATTAAAGGAATACGATCTGTTGACCCATTCAAAACAGCGACTGGTAAAAGCACTGGATGATAATGGAATTAATAGATGATGCCTCTATAATAACCAAATATACAATTACATATAGAATGTTTACTGAAGTGATAAAGTGGGTTGAGAGAAGATGTTTATTACAAAGTTAAAGTAATAAGCCATTATTTTAACTGGAGTGGTTATTTGTAATTATTGTTTAGGTATACGCTTGTAATGTTAATATTTTTGAATACATTTGTCACTAGTTAGTCAAAATGAGGCATGTCTCATATGTAAACTATCATTGATTACAATATTATACGACCTATGAAAGAGAGAATTCAAGCCATTATCAATAAAGAGGGCATAACACCTTCCAGGTTTGCAGATAGTATCGGGGTGCAGCGTTCAGGTATTTCTCATATCCTTTCGGGGCGAAATAAACCCAGTTTAGATTTTTTAAATAAAGTATTGAACCAATATCCTCATATCAGTGGGGATTGGTTGATTACAGGTCAGGGGGAAATGTTGAAGCATTCCATAGAAAAGCGGCCGTTTAAGCAGTTATCTATACCAACCCGCCCCAGTCTTGAGGTTAAATCAGAAAAGCCGATTATTCAGCCTCCTAAACCATCTTCACCTGACCAGGTCAGAGAAAAAGTAGCGGAAGTGAAAGAAGAGAAGGTTTCATCTCCGATAGAAACCCAGTTATTTGCTTCAGATGGCAAGAAAATAGAGCGAATATTAGTGTTCTATCAGGATAAAACATTTCGCGAGTATCGACCTGAGTAATTTTATCACTAGATTCGACCTGAAACATCCATTTTTCCCTTAACAGAGGAAATATTCTGCCTTTGAGTGCCGGAGCCAATTTCAGTGATGCTTTCCTCTAACTTTTATCGCTCTGATAAGATAGACTTGTAGTAATGCAAGTAAGCCCTCATTTACCAAACCCATTTTTAGTATCTTTGCTTGCCTTCTCTTGATTTTTGGTATATTTGCAGCGAAAATAGACTAATTACAATTGTAAACATCTCTTGTGTTGCAATAAAGTGTGCAAATGAAGAAATACATCGACGATTTTACTGTCTTAAGCAACGAAAGGTTAAATCATGAATATGTGGTTTTGAACCTGAAACATCCTTCCCAATTACCGGACATGTTACCGGGTCAGTTTGTTGAAGTGAAAGTTGAAAATGGCCCAAATACCTTTTTGAGGCGTCCGATTTCGATCCATGACATTGATAAGGATCAAAATACCATGAAATTACTGGTACAGGAGATCGGTGAAGGAACAAGATTAATGGGAGAATTGAAAGAAGGTGATAAATTGAATCTGGTTTATCCTTTAGGAAACAGTTTTAGCCTCCCTGAAAAAAAGCGGGTATTATTGGTCGGCGGCGGTTGTGGTATTGCTCCCTTATTGTTTATGGGACGTTACCTCAAAGCCAATGGCGTAAAACCTCAATTTTTATTAGGTGCCAGAACCAAAGAGGGGATTATTGCCCTAGAGGAGTTTAAAAAGTTAGGTGAAGTGCACATAACTACTGAAGATGGTTCATTGGGAACTAAAGGTTTTGTGATTCACCACCCGGTTGTAAAAACTCAGACTCCTGAAATTGATATGATCTATACCTGCGGCCCAGAGGTAATGATGAAGGTTGTTGCTAAATACGCAGGTAATCATGGCATTAAGTGTGAAGTATCGCTTGAAAATTCGATGGCTTGTGGTTTTGGAGCTTGCTTAGTCTGCGTTACTGACACAATAGATGGTAATAAATGTACATGTACGGACGGACCTGTTTTTGATTCAACATATTTGAAATGGTAGATTTAAACATTGATTTAAACGGATTACAGCTAAAAAATCCGGTAATGACCGCCTCCGGAACATTCGGATATGGTGAGGAGTTCATGGACTTCTTTGATATAGCCCGTTTAGGGGGCGTTTTAGTGAAAGGGACTACTCTAAATCACAGGGAGGGAAATCCTTACCCTAGAATGGCGGAAACTCCTCAGGGAATGCTTAATGCTGTCGGACTTCAAAATAAGGGTGTCCGCTATTTTGCAGATAAAATATATCCACGAATTAAGGATATCAAAACCAATATGTTGGTAAATGTGTCTGGTTCTACGATCGAAGATTATGTAGAAACGGCCGAAATCGTCAATGAGTTGGATAACATTCCGGGTATTGAATTAAATATTTCATGTCCCAACGTGAAAGAAGGCGGTATGGCCTTTGGTACGAGTTGTCCTTCTGCTGTTGCTGTCGTAGAAGCTGTACGTAAAGTGTATCAGAAACACATGATGGTGAAATTATCACCCAATGTAACCAATATTTCGGAAATTGCTAAGGCAGTTGAAGATGCAGGGGCTGATTCTGTTTCGCTAATTAACACTTTATTGGGAATGGCCATCAATGCCAAAACTCGTCGTCCTTTATTATCTACTATTACTGGTGGTTTATCGGGTCCGGCAGTGAAGCCTGTTGCCTTACGGATGGTATGGCAAGTGGCTCAGGTGGTTAAAATTCCAATTGTCGGTATGGGAGGAATAATGAATGCAACAGATGCCGTAGAGTTTATGTTGGCAGGAGCATCTGCCATTCAGGTGGGAACTGCGAATTTCGTAGATCCTATGGTGACTGTTAAAATTGTAGATGGTTTAAAGCAGTATTGTGAAGATAATGGGTTTGATAAAGTGTCAGACTTAGTTGGAGCCATGATTGTTGATTAATAATTACTGATTTATATTAGTAAACCGCCATGTAGTAAAAACATGGCGGTTTTTGTTTGTCTATTTTTGAAGCCTGAATGAAGCGATAGGGTACTTAAATAAATAGCCCTCCAACTTAAAATGCAATGGTTACAATTGTATACAGATGATTTTTCCTAACATTCCTATTTTTAAATATACAAGTGTAAAGAACCACGGAAAAAAGTGTGATTACAAATGTTACTAAGGCTTAAAGGTATTCTGCAAAATATTAATTTACATACTACTTTTTGGCTAGGTGATGTAAGTGTCGTAGATTATACAGACATTACATATGTAACATAGGATTGTAACCAGTAGGAAATTTCATAGTTAAACAATTTTATGAAAATTGGTAGAAGTATTCTTTGTACTTAAAACAGTAAAATCAATCTCGTTTGTTTTAATGCCAATTATACATCCTGTAATTTGAGATTAAAGGATAACAATAAACAAAAAAAGCTCCGGTTAATACCGAAGCTTTTCATTGGTGACTCAGCAGGGGTTCGAACCCTGGACCCCATCCTTAAAAGGGATGTGCTCTACCAGCTGAGCTACTGAGTCGCCTTGTTTTTGCGGTTGCAAATATAGATGAAATAAGCGTTTCAAACAAATCTAAACCTTCAATTATTACTTTCTGTTTTATCAAATATCTTAATTTGTGGCTCTTAATTCATTATTTTTTTTTGCCATTAAATTAGAAATGGGTTTGAAGTGTTGTCGGATCGTCGGCCAACTATCCGGATACTTAGCAAAAAGCTGCATAATACGCACCTTATTTTTACGTAATGCATCAGAGATTGCCGGCGCCGTAATGGGTTTATCCATATGGTTACCTACTTCAGCGCTGGTTGGGGTAAGCCCGCGCTGAACAATTAATTGAGCGGCATTTTCCAGTCTATCCAGCAGTTGCATTGTTTTATTGATACGGGATGTGGTTTCATTCATATCAATCGAATTAGTGCTGGTCGGTTTGGTGGCTTCCGGAAAAATTAAATAGGATAATTCAATAAATATATCATCTCCAAGACTGGCATCTTGTAATTCACAAATGTAAACAATGCAGTTTTCCAGACTTTTCTTGAGATTTGAGAAAGATCCTTCATAGTTCAGGATGGCTTTTTCTGCTTCCTCAGATAAAACATAATTAAGCGAATCTCTTTGCGATATTTCACGGATGTAATCCACTAACCAATCTTTTTTCCAATTATTAAAATCGGCATTAACCTCCGTCTTTCGATGTTGACTATTGCTTAAGATGGATTGTGTGCGCTCCTTAAACCACAGGAATCGATTTTCACTCTCCTGATACGACTTAGCAGTGAGCTGTGCAAATTGCGATGCCAACCGACCAATAATTGCTTTTTGAGCTGTGTCTAGAGGTTGCTGTCCGGTCATGACACCAAAATTACTTTGGTCTTCCCGAAAGAATAAGTAGTACAAATCATATAAATCAGATGCTACTCCTGGCGTACGAATGAGTAAAACCAGATACTTCGACTCACTAAAAAGATCCAATTGCATACTTTGAAGTCCCGATCGGGATACAAAAGGAAGCAGATCTGGTCTTAACCATTGGAAAGCTGTTTTTTCTTTCCGATGGTTGTCCATGGCAAGCACCATCTCTTGGTTAACATTGAGATCCAGTTCTCTGTAATTTGAGCCTGACTTCACAACTTCTATCGCTTGCATGTCACCTTGTTGAGAAATACTAAAAAAACCCAATATCCGGTCAATGCCCACAAAGTATTGTGGCCACTGCCGCAGCAAATTCATCGCTGCCGAAGGAATATGTGGTGACTTTAATTTCTCCATTTTGAGTTGGTAGGTTAGAGTAACTCAATTAAGCAAAAGTACAAAAATTAAGCTAAAAGTTAAGTTAAAATTAAGTTATAAATCGCAATTAAGTCCCTTAAGCAAGTTCATTATTCGGACTTAATAAATTTTAAAATACTTGACAATCAGGGTATATTCGTGTTTGAAAAGGCAGTTAATTATCAATCTTAATTTGCTCAATTAAGTTTCAACCTCAAAACATTTAAGCAATGAGTAATTATTATCAAACCACCCTCGAACAAGTTGCCGAATGGTTCATGCAACTGTTTTTTGATCCCATGTATCATGTAGAGTCTGTAATTCGAAAGAATGATGTAATGATTAAAACACAAGCTTCTATGCATGAGGTCAAGGCAACACCTAATGTGGATCAGGATCAGGCTACCAATAATTTTGTGCAGGATGGAATAGTAGTTGTTGGTCGTTTTTTAGCCAAATTCAAGTGTTTTAAAAAGCCCGAATTGCATTTTATCACATATCTCAATCAACTTACATTGGAAAATCTGTGGATTATGTTTCGATTAAAAGGTTTTAATATGGCAATGCAACAAATATAGGTAAAGTGATATTTTCCAGTAAAAACTAATGATTTGAACTGTATATTTAGGGCCTTAATTAGAAATTATGGAGTTGAACAAAAAACGATATACAGGATCATTAATTGGATTGATGAGCAACAAGGTGAAAACCAATGGAGGAATCAATATGGCACAAGGAATTCCTGCCTTTAATCCACCGGTCAAGCTTATTGATCAGATGAAAAAAGTAATGGATCAAAGCATTCACCAGTATGCCGCCGGAAAAGGTCATCCCAGGTTGGTAAAATGGCTAAAAGATCATTATCAATCAAAGTCCCCAATTACCAATGATCATATATTAATGGTAAATGGTGCTACCGAAGCGTTATCATTGTTGTATACTTACCTCAATCAGTTGATACATGGTTCCTATGGGGTACTTGCTTTTGGTCCTGTATATGAGAGTTATCGTGAACTTTCTAAGATTTTTGGTCAATCATTTGTAGAATATCAAAATAAGAATCAGGTATTAGATTTCGACAACTTAAAAGAAGTAATTATTAAAAACAAGGTCAAGCTTATATTTATGGCTTCGCCTGGAAATCCCTGGGGGCATATTTGGTCAAAAGAAGAGCTTGCTGAAATCTGTAAACTAGCTGACCAATTGGATGTTTACATTGTATTTGATGCTGTTTACAGTGAGTTATATTTTCAAGATCCTCCACACCAACTGCTTGATGTTAGTAATAAGCGATTGTTTTATGTGAATAGTTTTAGTAAGATGTTATCCATCACCGGATGGCGAGTTGGCTATTTAATCGCCCATGAACAACACATGGAAAGAATCAACAACATGCATGATTACCTTGGTTTATGTGTATCACATCCAGCTCAGGCTGCGTTATCAGCTTATTTGAATGAGAATGAGGATTGGAAGTTTTATGTGGCTGATATTCGGGAAAAATTAGCCTTGAATTATCAACTAGCTGAAGATCTATTAGGATCTGCAGGATTTAAAATTCCAAATGCTCAGGGTGGTTACTTCATATGGTGTCAGCTTCCGGATGGTATAAATGATGGATTCAGTTTTGCACTTGAATTATATGAACAGCATAAAGTGGCTGTGGTACCTGGTGAACACTTTTCTTCCCATGCAGCCGATTTTATTCGGATTAACCTGGCAATGTCCAAAGAAGTCTTGGAAAAGGGATTAGTTGAGTTGATTAACTATACGAAATCAAGAGCCTAGACTCCTTTTTACATATTAAGTGCACTTATTTTTCTATATTCGGAAAAATTTTAAATTCATGCGTGTTTTTTCTCTGATTGTTGTCCTTTTAGCCCTTATTAATACGACAAATGCAGCCACTCGGTTATTATCCGAGAAGGCGGAAATCTCGTTATTAACCTGTTCACCAGGAAACGAACTATATTCTGTTTTTGGACACAGTGCTATTCGGGTCAATGATCCGGATTCAGAGTTGGATTGGGTTTTTAATTATGGGACATTTGATTTCGATACACCTAATTTTTATTTGAAGTTTTCCAGCGGGCAGTTGAACTATCTATTATCTGTGAATCACTTTTCACGATTTGTTCAGTCTTATTTTAGAGACGAAAGAAGTATTGTCGAACAAGTATTGAATCTGAATGCTTTCGAAAAACAACATCTATTCAATGCCTTGATTGAAAATGCGAAACCTGAGAATAAGTTTTACCGTTATGATTTCTTTTTTGACAATTGTGCCACCCGCATTCGTGATATGATTATTAATCATTTGGATGGGCAGATTCAATACCCGGATACTTCAAGAGCGACACAGAGTTTCCGGGATTACATTCATGAATATGTCATTCATTCACCCTGGATCTCCGATGGATTAGACCTATTATTAGGTGTAAAAACAGATAATACTGCCTCTGTAAGTGAGCAAATGTTTTTACCTGATTATATGATGCTTTATTTTGGGAAGGCGAAAGTCAATAATAATGGTTCTGAAAAAGCATTAGTTAAGGAAACGCGGCAGATTTTAGAATTTGATAATCAAGCTACGGAAAACAAGGGTGTTACTCCAAATGTATTGTTTTGGGGATTGTTCTTGATAGGTTTGATAGTATTCTATTTTGAAGTAAAATACCGAAAGAAACCATTTATTCTTATAACAAGAATACTATTGTTCCTGACAGGATGCACTGGTATTTTGTTTTTCTACCTATGGTTTTTAAGTCTTCACAGTGTAACCGGACAAAACTTCAATTTGCTATGGGCCATGCCCACAAGTTTGATTTTGGCTTTTCTTCCGGTTAGAGCCTTATCCAAGCAATTTTCTAAAGGATTACTCATGTTAACACTGACCTTGTTGATCGTGAATGTCCTGATCCTATTTTTTATCCCTCAATACATACCTCGGTTCGTTCTTCCTTTTTCATTGATATTAATTATACGACTAACTCATTTATTGATTTTTACGAATAGAAAAAGTGGAAATAGCTAACTGCTTTATTTTGATGGTAGTTCCTTTGCAAGCTTAGAAAGAAGGATTCTATTACTCAACAAATTGCCTGATCGGCTGTTTAGTCATTGAATATTAATAAAGGATTTCAATGAAACAATTATTAACAGCCCTGCTTTGTTTATTTGTTCTATCTGTTGGTACACTTTCTGCACAGGAAATACGACTAATAAAAACAGAGGAATTACAAAACCGTATTGCAAATGGCGGAGATACATTGTACATCGTCAACTTTTGGGCTACCTGGTGCCAACCGTGTGTGGAAGAGTTGCCACTTTTTGATCGTTCAGCCTTACCTATCAATAAGTACCCTTATAAAATTTTGTTAGTCAGTCTGGATTTTAAAAATCAATTGGACAAAAGACTTGTTCCATTTATTCAGAAAAAGCACATCCGTGAAGAAGTTATACTCATGGATGAAAGTAATCCCAATAAGTGGGTCAATTTGATAGACTCATCCTGGTCTGGAGCCATACCTGCTACGAAATTCTATCAGGGCCAGAAATCAATTTTTCATGAGGGAGAACTCTCTTCGCTTCTTATGAATAAATACATCAAAGAGATATCAAAGTAACGTTTCACCTTTTAATACAAAACTGTTATGAAAAGAACTTTAGCAGCATTTATAATGATCTTTGTGTTTGGTATGAGTATTTCTTATTCTCAGGTTGCAATTGGGGAGAAAGCACCAGATTTCAAGCTGAAAAATGTGGATGGCAAAATGGTATCACTCAGTGATTATAAGAATGAGAAAGGAGTGATTCTCATTTTTAATTGTAACCATTGTCCTTATGCGAAATTGTATGAGCAGCGAATCATTGAGTTACATCGTCACTATAAGCACCAAAAATTCCCGGTGATTTCTATTAATCCAAATGATTCGGCAGTATATCAGGAAGATGGGTTTTCATTCATGGTAGCAAAAGACTATGAATTTCCTTACTTATTAGATAATGTAGGTGTATACAAAAAATACGGGGCAACGAAAACACCGCATGTTTATTTGCTAAAAAATGAAGGAAATCATTTTAAAGTGGCTTACATTGGGGCCATCGATGACAATCCTCAGAACCCGAATGAAGTGAAGGAAAAATACCTGGAAATGGCTATTGCCTCACTAAAAAATAAACAAAAGCCTGATCCTTCTGTAACTAAAGCAATTGGGTGTAGTATAAAACCATTTAGATAGCACAATAACCTTTTATGGGTTTCCCTTTTTTCAGGAAAACATTACTTTTGTGCAAAATGGGTAGAAAAACAATTATTCGATTAGCAACGAAAGGATTTGTAACAATTGCTGCTGGATTAGTAGTCTGGGGGGCAGTTGGTTTTTTTAATCCCCGTACAGAATCGTATGGTAGTGATTTTACACCACCTAAAAATGAACCTGCCTCGTTTCGCATTTCCGGTTTTTTCTCTGACAATAACGAATTTTCGTATTTGGAAAAACGAATGGATCGTTTTTTAAGACGTGAAAATTTAGTGGGTGCTTCAGTTGCCGTAGCCAAAGACGGTAAATTGATATATGCCAAAGGATTTGGATATGCAGATAAAGAGAATGAGACTTCAGTTGAACCCTACAATCTATTTCGGGTGGCCAGTGTATCAAAATTGATCACAGCGGCTGGAATTATGAAATTATGCGAGCAAGAGGCACTTAATCTGGAGGATAAAGTATTTGGACCTAACGGGATTTTAAATGATTCCATCTATTTAGAATACAGAGATAAAAGGGTAGAGGATATTACTGTTTTACAGTTATTAAATCATAGTGGTGGCTGGACAAGTCGTTGGGGGGATCAAATGTTTATGCCAACGATCATTGCCAGGAATCTCAATAAGTCCTTACCGGTTAATGAAAGCGACATTATTCGTTTTGTACTTAAAAAACGCCTGCATTTCATTCCTGGTGAAGCATCTTATTATTCGAATTTAGGATATATGATTTTAGGTCAGGTTGTTGAGAAGATCGCTCAAATGTCTTATGAAGATTACATTCAAACGCACGTATTGTATCCCTTGGGTATTTTTGACATGCAAGTAGGAGGTAGTTATTTATATGAACGCGCTGCACTGGAAGTTAAATACTATGAACCCGAAGAAACGTTTTATGTGGATGATCATAATGGGTCAGGAGAACAGGTATTGCGCTCCTATGGAGGTAATGATATGCATACACTGGGAGCGGCTGGTGGTTGGATTGCCTCATCTACTGACTTAATGAAACTCATGTTGGCGTTGGATGGTTTCTCAACAGTTCCGGATATTCTATCAGCATCCAGTATAAATCGAATGGTAGAACCAGTAATTCCTGGTTACAGTCCATTAGGTTGGCGTCGTATAAAAAAGGACGGCTGGTATCGCACAGGTACCTTAGCCGGAACATCGGCTTTGATGGTTCGTCACGATAATGGCATTTCCTATGTAGTACTGGTAAATACAGGTAGTTGGAAGGGGCCACAACTGGCCAATGACATTCACAAAGAAATGGAACGTGGGTTGAAGAGTATAAAAGAATGGCCAGACTACAACTTATATGAACTTGACAATTCAATGGCTGTCATTCGTAATCGACCACAAATAATCTACTAAAATGAACATCTTTTAGCGCTAATGAACAAGTGGTTCTTTATCCTGAACAACTTAAATGGGATCTTTATCCTAAAATTTAAACGTTAAGAGATGATTTACAGAAACTTTTACCTGCTATCTGGACTGCTGCTTTTAATGCTGTCCTGTAGTTCCGGTTCTTACCAAAAAAGAGAAATTAATTTGATTCCGTTACCAAATGAAATGGTGGAAACAGATGCTGTTTTTTCATTCAACCAGACAAGTACCATCTATTTGGAAAATAAGGAATTGCTTGATGGTATTGAGGCTTTTCAGGAAATGATTGAGCAATACTCAGGAAAAAGACTAGATATTGTTGAAGATATAGAGAAAGCTTCAATCATTGTTAGCATGCAGCAAGAACTGCCGGTTGAAGGATATGAACTGGAAATTAAAGAAACAGGTATCTCAATTGAGGCTTCAACAGCAGCTGGTGTATTTTATGCATTTCAAACACTTTTGCAGATGTGTCCAATAGATGTATATACGGATACTAATGTTGGATCTTATACATGGCAGTTACCCGGCGTTTCAATAAAAGATGCTCCTGAATTCAAATGGCGGGGTATGATGTTAGATGTATCGCGTCATTTCTTCACCAAGGAGGAAGTAATGGAACTAATCGACTATCTGGCGTATCATAAAATTAATGTTTTCCATTGGCATTTAGTAGATGATCAGGGCTGGCGTATTGAGATTAAGAAATATCCCAAATTAACGGAAATAGGTGCCTGGCGTGTCGATCGTGAACATTTACCTTGGAATGCGCGTCCGAAACAAAAAAGTGACGAAAAAGCATCGTATGGCGGATTTTATACCCAGCAGGATATTCGTGAAGTGGTGGCCTATGCTCAAAAGCGTTTTATTACGGTTGTACCAGAAATTGAAATGCCGGGTCATACCACATCCTCTTTAGCGGCTTATCCGCAATTTGCATGTAAGGAAGGACCATTCACAGTAATTCCCGGTGGTATTTGGCCAATTACAGATATCTATTGTGCCGGGAAAGATGAAACATTTTCGTTTATCGAAGATATTCTAACGGAGGTGATGGAGCTGTTTCCTTCTAAATATATTCACATTGGTGGTGACGAAGCCAATAAGGCAGAATGGAAGAAATGTAAAAATTGTCAGGCAAGAATCAGGAAAGAGCACCTTAAAAGTGAAGATGAATTACAAAGTTATTTTATTCGTCGAATTGAACAGTTTTTAAGTAACAATGACCGGATTTTATTGGGATGGGATGAAATATTAGAAGGTGGATTAGCTCCTGGTGCAACGGTTATGAGCTGGAGAGGCTTTCATGGTGGTATTGAGGCTGCTAATAGTGGTCATGATGTTGTAATGACACCCACTTCGCACTGCTATCTGGACTATTACCAGGGGCCAATCGATAATGAGCCTGAAGCATTCAACGGAAATGTTTCTCTGAGTAAGATTTACGCCTTTAGTCCGGTTCCAAGCGAACTAGAAGGGCAGGCGAAAGCGCATGTTTTGGGAGGTCAAGGTAATCTGTGGACAGAACATGTCACCACAAAGGAACACATGCAGTACATGTCTTTTCCACGCATGTCTGCATTATCAGAGGCGTTGTGGACAAATGCTAAAAACAAAGATTGGGAGAACTTTGCAGCGCGGTTAGAGAATAACTTTGAATCCTACAAAGCGATGGGATTAAATTTCTCAGAGAGCATGTATACTGTTAAATTGGATACCGATTTTGATTTAGACCTTAATAAGGTAAGGATTGAATTATCTACGGAAGCACCCAATTCTCAAATCTATTATACCGTAGATGGCACGCAACCAACACAGAGTAGCTTAAAATACGAAACCCCGTTTGAATTGGATAAAACAACTGAAATAAAAGCCATCGTCTATAAAAACGGTTCGGTTCGTGGAAAAATGATTCATAAATCTTATCAGATTCACAAGGCAACAGCTAAAAGTGTTGAGTACTTAAAGCCTTTTAGCGAGAGTTATCCAGGCAGTGGTGAATCGAATTTAGTAAATAGTTTAAGAGGCTCTCGCAATCATAGTGATGGAAAATGGCAAGCTTTTCGCGGGAATGATCTGGAGTTGATCATTGATCTGAACAAGCCTGAATCACTCAATAAACTAGTGATTGGCTGTTTGCATTCTACAGGATCATGGATTTTCTTACCAAAAGATATTTCAATCTTTGCATCTGATGATAAAACTAACTTTCGGAGAATTGGATATACAAAAAACAATATTCCATTGACAGGTGAAAGTCAAATTGTGGATTACGAAGTGAAACTGGATGGAACAACTGCCAGGTATGTAAAAGTTATCGTAGGAAATCAAAACATAGCCCCAATATGGCATAGTGCTGCCGGACAAGACGTATGGCTATTTGTAGACGAACTTATTTTAGAGTAGTTTTTGCCAGAATATTTAGGACGGATTAGTATCTATATGCTAATCCGTTTTTTTATTCTACCCACGTAATTTCTAAATAATTTATAATACCAATTAAATATCAAATTGCGCAGGTATAATGCCGATACATAATCAAAGGGCGTTTAGAAGTGAAACGCACTAAAGGCGCATTTTGATTAGTATACGGTATAAAATTATTATCAGGAAATAAAGGATGAATAATCCTTAGTGGTTTTGATATATATTTATAAGAGACTTAAAATCAAAGCTATCCTAGTCTTATAATTGATATTATGTTATTAATAATATATAAAAGAAAACCGGCTGAGTAAACCGGTTTCCTATCTATCAAATTAGTTGCCTAATGCATCAATTTTAGCTTTAACTTCGTTGTACTTATCCATTCTTTCAAAACGATAATACAAACCTTTTAAAGTTTCCAAAACAGCTACTTCTTTAGGTTGAACTGCATGTGCACGTTCCATATAAGGAATCGCTTTTTCCCAATACTCATGAGCAATTTTCATTGCCGCTTCAAATTCCTTTACATTGGGTTTGTCATTTGCAACATTTTGCTGTTCAACACCTTTGTTGAAATAGATTACACCAATGTTATAAAGAGAGTTGAAAAATTCGGCATCAATTTCAAGACATTTTTCATAATTCTCAATGGCTTTGTCTTTTTCAATGTTTTCGAAAAGAACACCTCTGGCATAATAAAATGAAGGATTCTCCGGATCATTTTCAATAGCTGTATTCAAATACTCCAGAGCAGCATCATTTTGCTTACTGTCCAGGTAAAATTGAATCAAGTTAGTTAAGATACGCTCATCATTTGGATATTGAGTGAAACCATGCTGTAAAGCTTCTCCCATTTTCAATGAATCACCTGTTGTGTCATAAACTTGCTTCAATAGTAAAACTGCGTCTCCTCCTCCATATTTCAAATCAATTGATTGCTTGAAATATTGCTCTGCTTTTTCCCAATTTTTAGCATTATAAGCAGCAAGAGCGCAATTATACACGATAGCTGTATCAACAGCTGACTCTTCAGCTTTAAACATCTCAAGATCATTGATCAGCAAGACGTTTTCAAAGGCTACTAAGGCAGCATTAAAATCCTCAGTATTAAAGCCCTCAATACCTGCATTTTGCAAATCAGGTTTGAAGAAAGTCAAGGCCAATTTGATTTCTTTCTCATATTTGCCAATACCTTTACCTTTAGCGTCTCCTTTTTTATCTAATTCAATGGCTTTTTTATAAAACTCAACAGCTTTGTTGATACCTTCGGCATCCTGACCATTTTTATACAAGTCAGTATATACTTTAGCAGCAACAATATAGGTTTTAGGCCAATTCATTGATTTCTCATGCTTTAAAGCTGTATCAATGGCTTTTTGAGCTGCTTCAAGGTCATTTGTTTCTCTGTAACCATTGGCTGCCGACACTTTACCTTTTTGGGCAAAAGCCGTTGACACTCCGATGATTAAAATTGCAAATAGCGCTAGTCTTTTCATTTTTAAGTGTTTTGATTGATTTTGCGTAAATATTAATGATTCCTAGTCATTCACTGGTTCCTGTGAACTTTCAGTATCCCCAATTGTATTGTTTTCATCTTCAAATTGGTCATTCTCTAATAAGCGTTCTGAAGTTACTTTGGCTATCGATGCGATCTCATCTTGTTTTTTAGATAGATTGATCAAACGAACGCCTTGGGTCGTTCTACCGGTAGTTCGCATATCACTAACTCCCAATCTAATAGCAATTCCAGAACGGTTGATAATCATCAGGTCATGATCATCTGTGACATTTTTAATCGTGATCAACTCGCCGGTTTTATCGGTGATTTTCATCGTTTTAACACCTTTACCTCCACGGTTCGTCACTCTGTAGTCATCAATTTTTGATCGTTTACCGAATCCTTTTTCAGAAACAACCAGGATATCCTCTTCATCTATATTCTTAACACATATCATGCCAATTACCTCGTCACTCTCTGAAGCCAGCGTGATTCCTCGTACTCCGGACCCTGTTCGGCCAATACATCTCACTTGCGTTTCATTGAATCGGATAGCTCTACCTGAACGTGATGCCAATAATATTTCTGAATCGCCGTTGGTCAATCGTGCCTGCAATAATTCATCGTTATCTTTAATGGTAATTGCATTCACCCCATTCTGACGTGGACGAGAATAATCTTTTAATAAGGATTTTTTAATGATACCTTTTTTCGTACCCATGATGATGTGATGTGAATTCACATAATCTTCATCATTAAGCTTTTTAACACGAATAAAGGCTTTCACCTGATCATCCGGATCAATATTCAAGAGGTTTTGGATAGCCCGACCTTTTGAATTTTTAGTTCCTTCCGGAATTTCATACACTTTTAACCAGAAACAGCGTCCTTTTTTAGTAAAGAACAACATGGTATTGTGCATCGAAGCCGGATAAATATGCTCAATAAAATCCTCATCGCGTGTTGTAGATCCTTTTGATCCAACCCCTCCTCTGTTTTGTGTTCTGAATTCAGTGAGCGGTGTACGTTTCACATATCCAAGATGAGATATGGTAATAATCATCTCATCATCTGCATAAAAATCTTCAGGGTTAAACTCTTCCGAGCTGTACACAATTTCTGTACGACGCTCATCTCCAAATTTACTCTGCACTTGAAGAAGTTCATCTTTAATGATTTCCATTCTTAAATGCACATGCTCCAGGATATCTTTCAGGTGATTGATCTCTTTTATTAATTCATCGTATTCACCTCTTAGTTTATCTTGCTCCAGACCTGTTAACTGACGTAAACGCATTTCAACAATTGCCCGGGCCTGAATTTCGGTTAACTCGAAGGTCGAAATCAAATTCTCACGAGCTTCATCAGGTGTTTGAGCAGCACGAATAATTTTGATGACTTCATCAATATTATCACTGGCAATGATTAATCCTTCCAGAATATGTGCTCTCTTTTCGGCTTGTTCCAGCTCGAATTGCGTGCGCCGCGTTACAACATCGTGACGATGCTCGACAAAATATTTGATCATCCCTTTCAGATCCAATAAACGCGGACGGCCATTGACCAAGGCGATATTATTGACACCAAAAGACGTTTGCAGGGCAGTGTACTTATATAAGTGGTTTAATACCACATTTGCAATGGCATCTCTTTTCAGATCAATAACGATACGCATCCCGTTACGATCGGATTCGTCGTTCACATTTGAAATGCCTTCAATTTTTTTATCGTTAACCAAATCCGCGATCTTCATGATCAACTCGGCTTTGTTAACCATGTAAGGAATTTCACTGATTATGATCTTTTCACGGCCATTAGCTTCCGTTTCGATATCGCTTTTAGCGCGCATCACCACGCGTCCCTTACCTGTTCGGTACGCGTCTTTGACTCCCTGATAACCATAAATAGATCCCCCTGTTGGGAAATCAGGTGCTTTTATGATATCAATAAGTTCATCAATTTCAATATCATTATTGTCAATATATGAAACGGTAGCATTGATGGTGTCTTTTAAGTTGTGAGGTGGCATATTGGTTGCCATACCCACCGCAATTCCTGAAGCACCATTTACCAGCAGGTTGGGAATTCGAGTAGGTAAAACAGTTGGCTCCTTAATAGAATCATCAAAGTTTAATTGATGATCTACGGTATTTTTGTCGATGTCTATCAACATCTCCTCAGCCATCTTATTTAATCGGGCTTCAGTATAACGCATCGCAGCCGGACTATCTCCGTCAACAGAACCAAAGTTACCCTGTCCATCTACCAATGGGTAGCGCAAGGACCATTCCTGAGCCATACGGACCATGGCAAAATAAACAGATGAATCACCATGCGGGTGAAACTTACCCAGCACCTCTCCTACGATCCTGGCCGATTTTTTATACGGTTTATTTGCCGCCAGTCCCAGCTCACTCATACCATATAAAACACGGCGATGAACAGGTTTTAAACCATCACGAACATCAGGAAGTGCTCGGGAAACAATCACCGACATCGAATAATCGATGTAGGCTGACTTCATCTCTTCCTCAATATTTATTTTTAGTATTTTCTCTCCTTCAGCCATTTATGTTATTATTTTAATATTCGAAAACATGAAAAAAAATGGCTTAAACCAGCCATTTTTTGAACGCACTAATTTAAGTATTTCCGGCTTAACACGAAAACGAAAGAAGCCTTATTTTATTAACAAGTATCGGTAATTGGTTGATAAATGCATCCGACTATTTTTGACTATTGGCTGGATATTTGTTAATTTCATCCCTGTAAACAAGATTACCTTGTGAATTGTTATTAGTTTAGAAATTATTAATAGTTGATTACTATATGGATCTGAATTTTTCGCCCCGTATTAAAGACGTTATTTCTTATAGCAAAGAAGAAGCTGAAAGATTGGGGAACCAATTTATTTCACCAGAGCATTTAATGCTTGGCATCTTACGGGATGGAGAAGGTGTTGCAGTAGATGTGTTACAGCAATTAAACGTGGATTTACCGCGCGTTAAAAAAAGCATTGAAAATCACCTTATGGGAGATAAACCCATCAAGAATGATAATATTCCTTTACTTAAATCGGCTGAAAGGGTTCTGAAATTAGTGCATTTAGAAGCGAAAGCTCTAAAAAGCTCAAAGATTAATACAGGACACTTGTTTTTAGCATTACTAAAAGAAAAAAGCAGTATAATTTGGGAAATTATGGCAGAAGAAAACATTCAATATCAGAAAATAAAGCAGATGCTTGAAGCTGGCCAACCAATGGCGAAAGCGGATTATCCTGAAGATGATGATCAAGATAGCCCATTTTCCGGTTCCGGATCCTCCTCTGGTGGTGAAGGTGCTAAGTCAGCCGGGAAATCGAGTTCCGAAACACCTGTTCTGGATAATTTCGGGATAGATATAACAAAGGCTGCTGAAGAAGGGCGTCTGGATCCTATCGTTGGAAGGGATAAGGAAATTGAACGTCTCGCTCAAATTCTGAGTCGTCGTAAAAAGAACAATCCTATATTAATAGGTGAACCGGGTGTTGGTAAATCGGCTATCGCGGAAGGATTGGCTTTGCGTATTGTTCAAAAGAAAGTGTCGAGAGTTTTATTTGACAAACGTGTGGTCACATTGGATCTGGCTTCTATTGTTGCTGGTACGAAGTACCGTGGGCAGTTTGAAGAGCGCATGAAAGCAATCTTAAATGAGTTGAGCCGCAATCCCAATGTGATTCTATTCATTGATGAGATTCACACGATCGTCGGGGCCGGAGGTGCTACTGGATCACTCGATGCGGCTAATATGTTGAAACCATCGCTTGCCAGAGGTGAAATTCAATGTATTGGGGCAACCACATTGGATGAGTATCGTCAGCACATTGAAAAAGACGGTGCCCTGGAAAGGCGTTTTCAGAAGGTAATGGTTGAACCAACCTCCATTGACGAAACAGTGGAGATACTGAATAATATTCGTGAAAAGTATGAAGATCACCACAATGTATATTATTCACCCGATGCGATTGAAGCCTGTGTTAAGCTGACTGAGCGCTATATCTCCGATCGGCATTTACCGGATAAGGCTATTGATGCATTGGATGAAGCTGGTTCACGTGTTCATATTTCCAATATCGTAGTACCTGAAACGATCATTAATATTGAAAAGAATATTGATGAAACGAAAGAAAATAAAATTAAAGCAGTAAAGGCCCAAAATTTTGAATTGGCGGCCAGTTTCCGGGATAAGGAAAAAAATCTGCTGGAAGAACTGGACGAGGCCAAAGGAAAGTGGGAAGACGAACTTCAGCAGCATCGTGAGAAAGTAGACGAAGAAAAAGTTGCTGAAGTTGTGGCCATGATGACGGGTATACCGGTACAAAGAGTGGCTCAGGCTGAAGGTTTCCGCTTATTGAAGATGGGTAACGAACTGAAAGGTACCGTAATAGGTCAGGATGAGGCCATTACCAAAATAGTGAAGGCTATTCAACGTAATCGTGCCGGACTAAAAGACCCCAATCGTCCGATTGGTTCATTTGTATTTTTAGGCCCTACTGGTGTTGGTAAAACTCACTTGGCTAAAGTATTAGCGAGATATTTATTTGATACAACTGATGCGCTGATTCGAATTGACATGAGCGAATACATGGAGAAATTTTCTGTGTCTAGACTTGTAGGAGCTCCTCCGGGATATGTGGGGTATGAAGAGGGTGGTCAGTTAACTGAAAAAGTGAGACGTCGTCCGTATGCCGTTGTATTATTGGATGAGATTGAAAAAGCGCATCCCGATGTTTTCAACTTGTTATTACAAGTAATGGATGAGGGGCGTTTAACAGATAGCTTAGGCCGTCGGGTGGACTTTAAGAATACCATTATCATCATGACTTCGAATATTGGTTCGCGTGAACTGAAAGATTTTGGACGTGGTGTTGGATTTACACCTGGTGGCACCCAATCGGACAGCGATCACGCCAAAGGCGTTATTCAAAAAGCATTGAAAAAAGCGTTTGCTCCTGAATTCCTGAATCGAATTGATGATGTCATCATTTTCAATAGTTTGGATAAAGAAGAAATACACAAAATCATTGATATTGAGCTCAAAGGATTATACGAACGTGTGGAAAGCCTGGGATATAAACTGGAGTTAACCGATGAAGCTAAAGACTTTATAGCCTCCAAAGGATATGATGTGCAGTATGGTGCGCGACCTTTAAAGCGTGCCATTCAGAAATATCTGGAAGATGAGATGGCGGAAGTAATAATACAGGCATCGGTATCTGAAGGCGACATCATTCAGGTCGGTTTCAATAAAAAAGAAGAAAAAGTAGTGACAGATATTATTAAGCTTCCCAAAAAGAAGGAAGAAAATATAGACTAAAAAAAAGGGGCTCAGCTGAGCCCCTTTTTTATTGGTACTTTTTGATGTTTCTACAAAAGTGCTTTCATTCGATCGGCTTTTTCAGTCATCTTTAATCGCCGGTAGGCCACGCTTAAGCAACTAATGATTGCCTTATCGCTGGGAGATATTTCATGAGATTTTTCCAACTGAGGTAATGCTTTTTCATAACCTTTACTGATTGCTTCCAGTTTTTTTGTGGAGTTATGATAATCCACGCGCGTTGGATTTTTCATTGACGTATACCGCTTGGTTTCCTTCTCGTACAAATAATCTGTTTGCCTGAAATAAATGACGCCTAATTTCTTGGTTGCTTTTTTATGATTGGGTTTCAGCAACAATACTTTTTCAAAAGACTGGATGGCCTCCGGATACTGCTTCAAGCGCTCAAGTGATGATCCGTGCAGGTACAAAAAAGTAACATTCTGCGGAGACTGGGCAATAGCTAATTCAAGTGCAGTAACTGCTTTGTCATATTGACCTGAGTTATAAAACAAATAGCCCATCTTTTTATTAAACTCTTCCTCTTTTTCTGCAAAGCGACTTTTACCCTCTTCTAAAATTGTTTCTGCTTTGTCAAATTTTTTTAAGCCGCCATAGGCGTCCGCTAAGGATAAAAACAGATCCGGTTCCGGATAATTCATACCATATGCCTCTTCCAGGGGCAGCACAGCTTTGTCAAACTGTTTTGCCCGGCAGTAGTTTTGCCCGGCTTTGAACAGACAAAATGTATCCACTTTCTGTTCCAACCCATAGCTCACATTGGCTTTTTCGTATAATTCTGCGGCTTTAAGGTATTGCATCTTACCCTCTTGGATAATAGCATCGCTTTTCAGCACATCGGCGTGCTGGGCATTTAACCAGCAGCAGGAAGCAAAAATGCTTCCAATCATTAATAATCGTTTCATAATTTAACTTGTTTTTAGGGAGTATTTACTTCAAAAATAGTATTACAGAATTAATAATGCATGTTATAACCTTAAAGAACTCACCAAAACAAAGGGAATGAAACGAAAAAAGGCGATTGAACTCAATCAATCGCCTTTCACATAAAGAACTTATTTCTTAGCTCTTCAGGAAGTTATCAATTCCTGTTAAGATGGCTTTTGCATTGGCATTCTTTGCATCATATTCCAAGGCCTTATTAGCAAAACCAGTTGCTTTTTCAAATACTTTCTCAGCTTTCTCTTTAATAGCATCCCACTGGTCTCTGTTTGCGTCAGTACGTGTATTTAAAATAGTCTGACCTTCGGAGTATTGCTCGTTACTCAATTTCACGTAATAAGTCACTAACATTTTTTTCATGTGACCTAAATACTTACTTGTTGAAAACTCTTCAATACCTGAAATTAATACTTTTTCCATCTCCTCATTCTTACCCATTTTTTTGTAAGAATTGGCAATGTAATAAGTAGAAACATCTGCTTTATAACCTAATTTCTTAGACTCTTCAAAATATTTTAAAGCTTTCTCGTCATTTTTAATTTTACGAGCACTTGTTGCTGCATTATACATCATGGCAGCGTCCATTTCTTCCTCACCCCAAGAAGCGATTGATTTCTCAAACAATTCTAAGGCTTGTTTGTAATTTTTCGCTCTCAACGCCTCATTTCCTTCATTCTTCAACTCAGCCGCACTTTTATCTTGGGCTACAGCCATTCCCACAAAAAACATGAATAAGAAGGATAAAGTTGCTAAATACTTCATAATAAAACTCTTTTAAAACATTTACAGTTATGTGTCACTTCAACCGACCGTAAAAATAGGTTTTTTTTTAAAAAACCTTAAAAAACTCCGACTTTTTTTAGACTTGTTCACGTTTTTAATACGCTGGCAGTCTCTAAAAAGCACTTCAGATCTGAATAATTTTTCGATAACGCGGTTGTTCTTTTAGTACCATGCATAAATCGTTCCAGACGGGGCGGTTGCTGAACTTTTTGTTGGGTTTCCAACTCCACTGTCTCCGGAAATTTTGCCGGATGAGCTGTGGCCAGAAAGATTCCTTTTTCATCCTTTTTAAGGTTTTTCTGCAGGGCTCTAAACCCTACTGCACCATGAGGATCAAGTACATATCTGTGTTTTTCAAAGACAATACGAATGGTTTCTTTGATTTGCGTATCCGAAACAGATAAGCCTGTTAAACGATCTTGAATTTTGTTTAAATTATTATCAAAGATTGTTTGAATGCGCACAAAATTACTGGGATCACCTACATCCATGGCATTGGCAGGTGTCGCAATACTTGGGGCAGGCTTGTAATTTCCGGTTTCCAGATACTGCGGTACAATATCATTGACATTCGTGGCCGCCACAAAGCGTTTTACTGGTAAACCCATTTGGGCGGCAATCATACCAGCCGTTAAGTTTCCAAAGTTTCCACTTGGGACACAAATAACGGTGTCTTTCCAGTCTTGTCGTTTGATTTGTCCGAATGCATAAAAGTAATAAACCATTTGTGGCAGAAAGCGGGCCAGGTTAATAGAGTTTGCGGAAGTTAATACAAGCTTTTGCCTTAAAGCCTCATCCATAAAGGCTGTTTTTACCAGGCGCTGACAATCATCAAAGGTACCTTTTACTTCCAGGGCCTGGATATTCTGCCCCAAAGTGGTAAATTGCTTCTCTTGCACCTCACTGACTAATCCTTTAGGGTATAATACAATGACATTCACACCATCAACTCCCAAAAAGCCATTGGCTACAGCGCTTCCGGTGTCTCCCGAAGTAGCGACCAATACATTTATAGGCTTCCCTCCTTTTTCGGTGAATTGTGACATGACACGGGCCAGGAAACGAGCCCCGATATCTTTAAACGCCAAAGTGGGCCCGTGAAATAATTCCAGGGCGGATATGTCTTCGGAAACAGGAACCACGGGAATGGGAAAGTTAAAGGCTTCATCGGTGATCTGGCGGAATACTTCTTCCGGAATATCCGGGCAGAAAAAGTGTTTGAGCGTTTCAAAGCCAATCTCACCCAACGATAATTTGGGCAATTGCTCCCAGAATTCCTCGGGCATTACCGGAATGTGCTCCGGCATGTATAGTCCGTTATCGGGTGCCAACCCTTGCAGGACGGCATTTTTAAGATGACTGTTTAGGTTTTTATTATTAGTGCTGTAAAATTGCATGGTGGTTGATTTATTTGCTTGGTTTCACGGTTTACTTCCTATATCTCCTTCAATAGAGTGATATTAGATTGCACCTTTGAAGGGCAGAGATAACTTTTTATGGCTTGAATAGCTTGTTGGATGGTTTAGATACAAAGCATGTATTTGAACGATACTTCTTATATATATAAAACCATTCTAATTCGCGTTAACACCTGCTTCAATTAATCTTTAAGCAGCGTTCCCATAAACGCTGTCTGATTCAGAAAGCCAATACTTCCTTTCTTGACCGACTCCTCATTATATGTTTGCACCGTATCCCCCGGAACGCCCGGACGGCGAATCAGAAACGGTACATGATCGCGTGTATGGGTGCGAATCTCACAAGGTGTCGGGTGGTCTGGTAATAAAGCCACTGTAATTGATTCATTATGTTCATCCAGATGTTTGAGGATGGGTGCCACTACCAGGCGATCAATGTCTTCCAGTGTTTTTATTTTCAGTTCCACATCTCCTTCGTGTCCGGCTTCATCAGGTGCTTCAATGTGCAGGAATACGTAATCATTCGATTCCAAAGCTTTCAAAGCCGCCTCCGCTTTACCGGCATAGTTGGTGTCAAATAAACCGGTAGCTCCCTCCACGAAGATCGATTCCAGTCCGGCCAGTTTACCCAATCCGTGAATCAAATCAACAGCTGAAATCACAGCCCCCTTTTCTACACCATACAATTCTTTTAATAATGGCATTTGGGGTTTATGACCAGGTGACCAGGGCCATATCATATTGGCCAGCGGCTTACCTTTCATCTGCCGTTGGATATTAACAGGATGCTCCGTCAACAGATCCCTTGATGCTAACATTAATTCCTGCAATAACTTAGCTGTATCATGCGAAGACTCATTGGCAGTGGGTAATACATCCTTCACCGAAGCGCCGGGCACATCGTGGGGAGGTGTACAAGACACCCCATTCACGCCATTTTTAATCACCAGCACATTGCGGTAACTCACGCCCGGATAAAACTGTACCCGTTCATTGCCCAGTTTTTCATTGAGCAGTTGAATCAGTTCATGGGCTTCTTCAGTAGACACATGCCCCCCGGAGTGATTAACCAATTGGCCATGGTGTTCTGTCACCAGGTTACAGCGAAACACCAGGTCGTTCGCCTGGATATCAATGCCCAGGGCTGCGGCCTCCAGCACCCCTCGTCCCTGGTAATATTTTTCAGCATCGTAGCCCATGATGGTCATGTTGGCCACCTCGCTGCCCGGATGCAATGAATCGGGCACTGTTTTCAAGGTGCCACAACAGGCTTGCTGACACAATTGATCGATGTGCGGTGTATGGGCCACCATCATTGGTGTTTTGTGCCCCAACCGTTCAATGGGCTGATCGGCAAACCCATCGGCTAATATGACTAAATATTTCATGTTCATGGCTGGTTTAAAGGTTAGCAACTTTTATGATATCCGCAAATACTCCCGCTGCCGTCACATCCGCTCCGGCCCCATATCCTTTAATCTCCATGGGATGATCAAAGTAATAATCAGATCGTAACAACACTTTATTATTACTATCTTCCAGGTTAAAAAAAGCATGATTGCGATCCACTTCGGAAAACCCCACTTTTGCTTTACCCTCTTTTAGTGCTGCGGTATACCTTATTATATTACCGTTCTGCTCAGCTTGCATTCTCAATTTTTCAAACGGTTCATCATAAGATTTTAGGCGTTCCATAAACGCCTCCACCGATTCATCCTGAAAATACGCCGCCGGTAGAAACGAATCAATCTCAATATCCGCTTGCTCCAGCGGATAGTCACATTCGCGGGATAAAATCAATAGTTTGCGCAGTACATCAGTACCTTTCAGATCGATGCGCGGATCCGGTTCGCTATAGCCTTTTTCCTTTGCTTCCTGAACGACTTCTGAAAGTTTCCGGTCAGCCGAAACAGTATTAACAATGTAGTTTAGTGTACCCGATAATACGCCTTCCAGCTCCACAATGCGATCACCACTATTGATCAAACTATTGATGGTATTGATAATGGGCAGCCCCGCTCCCACATTGGTTTCAAACAGATACTTCACCCCTTTTTCACGAGCCGTCTGCTTCAGCTTCTGATACTGCGCATAAGCCGATGAACTGGCTATTTTGTTGGCGGTGATCACCGAGATATTATGCTCCAGAATGTATTGATAGTGATTGGCTACTTTCTCACTGGCGGTACAATCCACAAACACACTATTAGAAAGGTTATTGGAAGCCATCTGTTCCACAAACTGATCGATACCCCCCGATTGACCATTCACCAGCTGCTCAGTCGCGCCTTCTAAATCCATTCCCCCCACATCAAACAACATCTGGCGAGAGTTGGCAATACCCACCAGCCGAATCTTCAACTGCTCGGTATCCATCAACCGTTTAGCTTGACGTTCAATTTTATCAAGCAGGTTTTTACCAACAGTCCCAACACCGGCCAGATACAGGTGAATTACCTGGTAATGGCTCAGGAAGAAGGCTTCATGCACCACATTCAAAGCTTTGCGTAAATCTTTGTTCTTCACTACAAAGGAGATATTGAGCTCCGATGCCCCCTGGGCAATGGCATATATATTAACCCCGTTCTTCCCGATGCTGTTAAACAATTGTCCGGCCACGCCTGTGGTATGTTTCATCCCTTCGCCCACAATGGCCACCACCGCCATATCATGATCAACGGCCACACCATTAATCTGTTTCCGTTCAATTTCAAGAACAAATTCATCCTGCAAGGCTTTTTGAGCCAATGCCGCATCTGCTTCGCTAATGACTACACTGATGCTGTTTTCACTGGATGCCTGTGAGATTAGCACCACATTGATATTTTCCTGCGCGAGGGATCTGAATAAACGCATGGAGATACCGGATATCCCAATCATGCCCATTCCCTGCACGGTGATTAATGCCATCTCCTTAATGGAAGAAATTCCTTTCACCTTATGAGCATCTGGCTGTGCATTTTGCTGGTCGATCAAGGTACCGGCAGCTTCCGGATTAAATGTATTCTTAATCAAGACCGGTATGTTTTGTTGCAAGACCGGAATAATGGTAGGGGGATAAATGACCTTTGCCCCAAAATGCGAGAGCTCCATGGCCTCGGCATAAGTGAGGTGATCGAGCGAATAAGCCCGACTGATAATACGGGGATCAGCTGACATGAATCCATCCACATCGGTCCAGATTTCCAACACCTCAGCATCCAATCCCGCGGCCAGGATGGCGGCTGAATAATCGGAACCTCCACGACCCAGGGTCGTGGATTCACCTTTTTCATCAGCGGCGATGTAACCTGGGAAAATAGCCACTTTCGGCTGTTCATGCATGAGCTGCCGTATATTGTGAA
>Ga0193953_1000274_pt1 | contig 29195 bp, 14 predicted proteins | sample BB_4_MG_FD_140325 | JGI IMG/M metagenome (GOLD analysis project Ga0193953, IMG submission 140325) | Microbial mat bacterial communities from the Broadkill River, Lewes, Delaware, United States - BB_4_MG | ecosystem: Environmental > Aquatic > Freshwater > River > Microbial mats | place: USA...
CCTGGAACGGTGATTATTTCAGGTGGAGCTGAAGTAAGCGATATCCGCAAGATTGTTGAGCCAGTAATAAAAAATGATACAGACTCTCATTTATTATACATTGATCTTTCCTTTGACGCTTTAAAACTCGGTGGTAGTACCTTTGCGCAGGTAGTCAATAAACTGGGAGATGAGGCACCAACAGTTACCGATGCCAAATACTTCAAAAATGGATTTAATGCCATTCAGGAGTTGATCAATAAAGGATTGATTCTGGCTGGTCACGATATTTCAGCCGGTGGTATGATAACCGCTCTGTTGGAAATGTGTTTCGCCAATGCCAAAGGTGGTCTGAATGTGGATCTCACTGCCATTGAAGAGAAAGACATCGTAAAAGTATTGTTTAGTGAGAACCCTGGTGTTTTGATTCAGGTGAAAGACCTGCAAGCTGTTTCTGTTTTGTTGGAAGAAAAAGGTATTCAGTTTGTTCAACTTGGTCAACCGGCTGCAGATCGTCAGTTGGTTGTGAAGCATGATGGGCAGGAGTTGACATTGGATATCGATAACTACCGTGATAAGTGGTATAAGACCTCTTACTTGTTGGATCGCAAACAAAGTGGAGAAGCATTAGCAGCTGAACGTTTCGCCAACTATAAGAATCAGGCCTTGAATTATCAATTCCCTGCTTCTTTTACAGGAGGCTTGAGCCAATTTGGTTTATCGCTGGATCGAAAAGAGCGCAGTGGTGTGAAAGCGGCTATCATCCGTGAGAAGGGTGTTAATGGTGATCGCGAGATGGCTTACAGCTTGTTCTTAGCCAGTTTTGATGTGAAAGATGTGCACATGACGGATTTGATTGCCGGTCGTGAAACATTGGAAGACATTAACATGATTGTCTTTGTAGGAGGATTCTCAAACAGTGATGTGTTAGGATCAGCCAAGGGTTGGGCCGGTGCTTTCTTATACAATGAAAAAGCAAAGCTGGCCTTGGATAACTTCTACAAGCGTCCGGACACCTTAAGTTTAGGTGTTTGTAATGGTTGTCAGTTGATGGTTGAATTAGGTTTGGTTTACCCTGAGCATGCTGAAAAACCTAAGATGTTGCACAACAACTCGGATAAGTTTGAATCCATCTTCTTGAATATGAATATCGAGGAGAACCACTCCGTGATGTTACAATCATTGGCAGGATCAAAGTTAGGTGTTTGGGTGGCTCACCACGAAGGGAAATACCAATTACCATATGCTGAAAGTGAATATCACATTGTGGGAAAATATACGCAAGTAGGGTATCCAGGTAATCCTAACGGAAGTGATTTCAATACAGCTGCTATTTGTTCTAAGGATGGTCGTCATTTAGCCATGATGCCTCATCTGGAACGTGCAATATTCCCGTGGCAGTGGGGGTATTATCCCGATGATCGTAAGAGCGAAGAGGTTTCACCGTGGATCGAAGCTTTTGTGAATGCGAGAAAATGGGTGGAAGAGAAGACAAAATAAATGATGACCAATTATAAGAAGAAAGGGGCTAACGGCCCCTTTTTTTATTTTTCACTCTTGATGTCCGGTAAATTCTCATAATAAGGTATTGCTGCCAGTTGTAATGATAACTCTACTGATTATTGAGATAGTGTTGAAAGCTGTAATGCCAATTGTATAACCAAATGATTGATAATCGGTATAACAACATCGTCGTAAGCCGCAACTCCTCTGTTTTTTTATAAAAAGGTATCGCTATAAAGCTTGACGATAGCTCTACTTGTTGTAGAGATAGTGTTTCAGTATGCAGCCATGTATTAATGGGGCTCCTCCAGGATTGATTTTGTGAGGGATTATCTTTGAGTAATTAAGGAGTGAGTTAAGTAGTTGAAGCCATCAGAACCGGATTTTCTTTGTCTGAAATATCCATTGCCTGAATTGAAACAGTATAAAACTCATTTTTCTTAGCCTGAGGCGCATAAAATTTCACCGGTACGTAGTGTTGCCCATAACCACTTGCCATTCCTTCAGCATCTATTTTTTCAACGAGTACTATTTGTGTTCGACCAATAAACTGGTTTCGATAGTCCGATTTTATGTTTTCTGCTATCTGCCGCAAATGCTCACTCCGAATGGTTTTTTCCTTTTCCGGTACGGTGTTGGTCATACGTGCGGCACGTGTATCTTCCCGTTTCGAATATTTAAAGGTGTGTACATGACCGAATTGAAACTGTTTGATAGCTTCCAGGGAGGCTTTGAAATCTGTTTCCTCTTCACCGGGAAAACCCACGATGATATCTGTGGTGATATTGAATAGCGGATCAATTGATCTGACACGTCTAACGATTTCCTCATAGGAGCGAAGAGTATACATGCGGCGCATCTGAAGCAATACTTTCTCTGATCCGCTTTGTAAACATAAATGGAGGTGTGGGCTTATCTTTGGGTGTGCCAGCACTTCAAAGAAATCTTCGTCAAAGCCATCGGGTTCAATGGAGGAGATGCGCAGACGGAAATCCTCCGGCAAAGCAACAATTTGTTTCAGCAGTTGAGAAAAGGTAGTGCCCTTATGGTTGTATCGACTGATGTTTACCCCGGTAATCACCACTTCTTTATAGCCAAAGGCCACTACTTGTTGAATGTTTTTCAATATCTCATTCACCGGACGACTGGTGGCTCGGCCCCGCACTTTTGGAATGATACAGAAGGTGCAGAAATTATCACAACCATCCTGAATTTTCACCATGCTACGGGTATGGAAGGTTTCTGAAGCGGGCTCATAGGCAAATACACCACTTTGCTGTTGGTGAGCAGGAATAATCTCTTGATTAAAGTGGGCCTGCACCAACTGTGGGATGTTGCTTTTTTCCTGGTTATCTATCACATAGGCATTGGGGTATTTAGCTTCCAGCTTTACTTTATGATGGTTAGCCATGCATCCGGTGATGATAAGCAGTCCATTATGACCGTGTTTCAAGGCGTGGTTCACTACGTAACGTGATTTCTGATCGCTTTGATTCGTAACGGTACAGGTGTTGACAATTAAAACATCGGTATTTTTGCTGTTGTCAACGACTTTATAGCCCAATCGGGCAAATTGAGATGCCAGGGCATCGGTTTCAAATTGATTTAACCGGCATCCCAATGTTTTAAATCCTATTGTTTTTGATGTGTTCATTCTGTAAATGGTGCTTTGTATTTTAGTGCTTAGTACCTGAAGCGGGAAACATTTAATCTGTTCTTTGGGATCATCATTAAATCGTCAAATTGACTAATTTTCAAATTAACTCCCCTTCCGCAGAAAAATTACTGGCTGACGTAATGTTCACATCCACAAACTGACCAATAAGAGAGCTGTCATCCGATGGAAAACGAACGGTAATTTTACCTTCCGTTTGTCCACTCAGGTAACCAGCTTTCCGATCTGTATCACGTACCAGCAGACGGTAGCTTTTACCCACCATCTTTTTATTATAATCGCCGGAGGTGGCTGCCAGATCTTCTGATAACAATGCCAGTCGTTCTTTTTTGATGTGCTGGGCTACATCATCACTCCAGGCATGGGAAGCCGCCCCGGGACGTGGTGAGTACATCGCGATATAGGCCATGTTGTAATTAAATTCCTGCAAGGCCTTTCGCGTATTTTGGAATTGTTGCTCTGTTTCACCTGAGAAGCCCACGATAATATCTGTAAATAAAGTCGCATCAGGTATTACTTCCCGTATGGCAGTTACGGTTTCGCGGTATTTTTTCAGCGAGTGTTTACGGTTCATGCGGATTAACACTTTATCATCACCTGATTGTAGGGGGAGGTGAATTTGCTTGGCCAAACAAGCGTGTTTTGCCATCACGTTAATCACATCCCGTCCCATATCGCGCGGGTGCGGTGACGTGAAATAAACCCAAAACGGATTGGTTTTTTGCTCGCCAATTTGCCCGATTCCTTCCAGCAGCTGGGCAAAGTTGATTTCTTTGCCTTTTTTATCTAAGCCGTACGAATTAACATTTTGCCCTAATAGAGTAATGGACTTAAAGCCTTTTTCTACTAATTCTGAAACTTCGTTTAAAATATCCTCGGAAGGGCGGCTTACTTCCCGGCCCCGCGTATAGGGAACAGCACAGAAGGAACAAAACTTGTCACAGCCATTTTGAATGGGTACAAAGGCTTCAAATGTGCTGTTGTATTTGGGTTTAACCTGCCAAAACAAGCTGATTTCCTCTTTGGGGGTGATATTGTCATTTACTAAGCTTAGTGGCGTTGTAACTCCATAATGCGATAACATTTGTGGGAAACCTGGCAATTCGCGCATGGCAAATACAATATCAAAAAGTTTTAGAAACTTTTCGCGATCAGTTGGCAATACACAACCACTAATAAAGGTAATGAGATTGCTGGATTGCTTGCGTTTATTCCAATTGGCAATTTTATTGTATACTTTATCAATGGCCTTCTGTCGCACCGAACAGGCCAGAATGCCAATAATATTTGCTTCTTGCTCTTCATCCGTCCATTGGGCGCCCATTCCCTCCAGTACACGTTTCACCCGTTCGCTGTCCGATTGGTTCATCTGGCAGCCCAAAGTCACTAAATGGTATTTCATGCTAATTAAAAAGTATCTGGCTATTAGTATTCAGTTATTTCCCTATTTGTTTAGAAATAGACTTCCGCATGAATGTTATCACTCTCCACACTTTGTTCTTCCAGGATGTCATACACATCATGAATCATATTGCAATTGCCGCAAAGGTAGTATTGGGTTTCTTTTCCAAATTTGTTTTGCTTCAGATAGTCGGTGACGCGTCCATAGAAATCACCAGTACCCTCACGTGAGGTGCACAATACATAGTTACCCTTTTTATAGGCCTCCGCATCGTAAGCCTCATTTGCTTTTTTAACCCCATGGAGCAGGGTGTAATTCAACTGAGGATGCGATTTTATAAAACTATGAAAGGGAGAAATTCCGGTGCCACTGGCAATAAACACATATTTTTGATTGCCTGGATGTTCTTTGTTGATAGTGAAATAGCCCACTGGCTCCTCGACAACAACAAACCCGCCGGGTTTCAATTTTTTTAAACTGGGCGAAACCAGACCATTTACCACTTCCTTGACCAAAATTTCAATGTATTCCTCATTTTCAGAACTGTAAATGGAGTATTCACGGGTGTGGATGCCATTGGGTGGTCCCACACAAATGTGTTGACCAGCTTCAAATTCAAGTCCTTTTCGCTCAAATCTTAAAACAAAAGTAGAGTCCGTTAAATGCCGGATGTCTAATATCTCATGTAGATCTGTTTTTATCTTGTTAGCTGTAGGTACTGCTTTACTCATTATCTATGTTTTTGTGTTCGTTCTTATTCGTTTAGGGTGTATAACGCCCAATGGACTTATTTAGTTTAAATCTAAACAGGCGCAAAAATGATAAAAATAGAGGAAGATTCCATTTTAAAAAGGAAAAAAAGAGTTTAAAGTCTGTTAAAAATCAACCAGGAGTTTTAAACAGTCGTTTGGTGTCATTTGTTTAATAATGGACTATTTATCGGAAATCTCTAATATGAAGAATTATCGGGCAAAAGAAATAAGCTGGTTATCATTTAATGAACGATTGCTACAGGAGGCAGAACGGAAAGAGGTGCCCTTGATTGAACGCATTAAATTTTTAGGTATTTATAGCAATAATTTGGATGAGTTCTTCAGAGTTCGGGTGGCCATATTAAAACGGTTGGCAAAATTGGGTAAGGATACTGAGTTATATGGCGGGAAGCCCTCTGAAATATTGAAATTCATCCATAAAATTGTCATCCGTCAATCGCGTTACTTTTACACCATTTATGAGAAAATTCTGAAAGATCTGGAACGAGAAGATATCTTTCTTCTTAATGAGTTGCAATTAAATCCGGAGCAAGGCGATTTTGTCAGAGCATATTTTGAAAAAAAGATTCGGCCATTATTAATGCCGGTGATTATTTCTGAAGAGCGTGGATTACCTGATTTAAAAGATGAAGCCATTTATCTGGCCATTCATCTGAAAAAGAAGAATCATAAGAAAATTGTAGCAGCATTGATTGAAGTTCCCACCGATACTATTAGCAGGTTTATACTCTTACCGCGTACCAATCATAAACAATACATCATTATTCTGGATGATGTGATTCGTTACGAGTTAGGGGATATCTTTTACATGTATGATTTTGATGAGATTGGGGCTTATACCATAAAGTTAACCAGAGATGCTGAGTTGGAAATTGACGATGAGGTTTCTGAGAACTATGTCAAGAAAATAGCGCTGGGCTTGGAAAAGCGAAAGGAAGCGCACCCAGTGCGGTTTGTTCATGATAAAGAGATGCCCGATGAGTTGTTGAGTTTATTGCTGCGAAAATTGAAATTTTCCAAAGATGATGCAGTGATTCGTGGCGGCCGGTATCATAATTTTAAAGATTTTGTGGATTTTCCAAAAATAGGTGGAGAACACCTCGTTTATAAAACATTTCAGCCCATTCGACATCCGCACATTAAAAAGGCCATTCCTTTTATTCAGGTATTAAAAGAGCGAGATGTTTTGTTTCATTTTCCGTATCATCCATTTGATCACTTCATTGATATCTTAAGAGAAGCTTCCATTGATCCGTTTGTTCGGGAGATTAAAATTACCATATACCGTGTGGCCAAATATTCCAATGTGGTAAATGCATTGATTAATGCGGCGCGCAATGGAAAAAAGGTGACGGCTGTGCTGGAATTACAGGCACGTTTTGATGAAAAAGCCAATATTCAATGGGCCAATCGATTGAAAGATGAAGGAGTGAAGGTCATGTATGGTGTTCCGGGCCTGAAAGTACATAGTAAACTTGTTTATATCAGTCGAAAAGAAAAACGACAAGAGTTATCATATGCGGCAGTAGGTACCGGTAATTTTAATGAAGAATCGGCTACTGTTTTCAGTGATCATTTGCTTTTCACCTGCAATGCCGAAATCGTTAAAGAGATTGGAAATATCTTTCTGTTTTTTGAAAAGAATTTTCGAATTCCCCGGTTTAAGCATCTTATGGTAGCGCCGTTTTATTTACGAAATAAGATTATCCGATTGATTAATCAGGAAATAAAAAATGCCCAGGCGTGTAAAAAGGCCTTTATTTATCTCAAGTTGAATAATCTGGTGGATCTGCGAATGATTCACTATTTGTATAAAGCGAAAGCTAGTGGGGTCGATGTCCGATTAAATGTGCGGGGGATGTTTTCGATGATGCCTGATTTTCATCCTGAATACGCACCGATTCCTGCGATTGCTTTAATTGATCGCTTTTTGGAGCACTCGCGTATTTTTATTTTCGGTAATCAGGGACAACCAAAAATTTGGCTTTCCTCAGCTGATTTAATGGGACGTAACCTGGATCGAAGAGTTGAAGTAGCTTGTCCGGTCTATGATTCTGAATTACAAAAGGAGTTGGTAAAGATGTTTGATATCCAGTGGAAGGACAATGGGTCTGCCCGGATCTTAGATAATGAGTTATCAAACACCTTGAAAAAGAAAAAAAGAAGTCGGACAGTCAAAGGGCAACAGGCATTTTATGAGTATTTAAAGGAGCGATCATAAGGAATGTGGTCACGGTTGTTAATGGCTTTATTTTAGGTGACTAAACAAATCATAATTAGAACTGATTAGGATGTAAAGTCGAAAAAAAGGAAATGAAATCTAAACAAGTTTAACTAATGCCTTCACTCAGGTTTTTTTTATATCTTCAAACCTGAATAACTTGTACACGCATGAGGATTAAAAACAACCTGTTCTTTTTTTTACTTTTCTTTCTGGCACACCCCCTTTTAAGTCAAAAAATTACCTTTCGTTATAATGAACTGGCGGTTGAGGATGGTATGTCCAATAATTCGGTTAGTTCTATTTTGCAGGATAGTAAGGGATTTATGTGGTTTGGGACTTATTACGGATTAAACCGGTACAATGGTTATGAGTTTGAAAATTTCTACAGTGATATTAATAATCCGCATTCCTTGTCGAGTAATTTTGTAACCGCGCTGTTGGAGGATAAAAACGGGGATCTGTGGGTAGGTACTAAAATGGGCTTAAATCGGTTTGATAAAGATTCTGAGATGTTCAGCCCCTTCGTGGTTAATCTGGATGAACCGGCTTCGCTTACCAATAATCAAATAGGTGCTTTATTGTCTGATAGTCGTGGAAATCTCTGGATTGGTACAATGGGAGGGGGCTTGCATTTGTATCATGAAAATGTACAGGGTTTTTCGTGTTATGCCCAAACCAATAATAAAGCTATAAATATTAATCAGATATCAGCATTAACCGAAGGGTACGAAGGTGGAATCTGGGTTGGTACCTATGGGAACGGGTTAAGTTTTTTCAATCCACGGGAGCCATTCTTTATTAATTATGATTATCCTACCATGCAAATCAATGATTTGCTGGATGACGGTAATGGCAGTATTTGGATTGCCACTGCCAATATGGGAATGTATCGTTTTGACAAAGAGATGAAAGTGTATGAGAAGTTACACCTTCATCCTGATCGAGCAGACGATACCATGAATATCATTATGTCCTTATCGTTAGATAAAATGGGTAATATTTTGGCTTCTGTGGATGGCGGGGGCGTGGTTATTATTGACCCCAACCAACGGCAGGAAATCTTACCGGATGAAGAACATGATGCTTTTGATGACCTAGATACCCGTGCCGTATACCGCGTTTACATTGATAGTAACGGATTGTATTGGATTTGCACCATTGGTAAAGGGATTCGTGTCTTGAATATGGATCGTAACCGGTTTTATTACTATGTGCATTCTGAGGATGATAATACAACCATAAGTGATAATGCGGTTATCTCCATGTTACAGGATTCGCAACAGCGCATTTGGGTAGGGACAGATGGTGGTGGGATAAATCTGTTTGATCCTGAAACTGGGGAGTTTAAGAATTTCGGAAGGCTGGGAGGTCAGAGTAATAAAGTGATTAAGCGAATTTTCGAAGATGACAAACAACAGCTGTATCTTGGCACTTATGGAGGTGGATTAGTGCTGTTTGATCCTGCTCGTGAACGCTTTGAGTCTTATAATCCCATTGGTTATGTTAATGATGAACAACAGCAATTATCCGTTTGGTCAATAGTGCAACAGGAAGCGGGAAAACTTTGGGTTGGGTCTCTTGGAAATGGATTGTATGAATTTGATACTGCAAACAAAACGTTTACGCCACTATCTGAAATATTCCCTGATTTAGCTAACCTGATGAATGGCTATATTTTAAGCTTGCATGTGGATGGTAATAATAATCTTTGGATTGGAACCAGTAACGCCGCTTATGTCTGGTTTGCCGGGAGCGATCGGTTTGCGCGGTATTTTTATGATGAGTTTAATAATAGCGGTGTAGGTGCCAATGCGATCATTAGCATTTTCGAAGATAATGAAAAGCACATGTGGTTTGGATCCAATGGCGGGGGATTAAGCATGTTAGATCCGGAGACAGGCGAATTTATTCAATTAACAGAAAAGGAAGGATTAGCGCAAGATCAGGTATATAAAGTTATTCAGGATTATTCCGGGCACCTCTGGTTTGCCACGCATGGGGGTATCTCAAAGTATGACTTTGATACAGGAAGATTTCAAAATTATGATAGTCGCGATGGATTATCCGGTAGTGCCTTTTCCAGTGTTTTATTGTCAGATAGAGGTCAGATCTTTGTTGGAGGCGTCAAAGGATTGAACGTATTTAATCCTTCGGTAATTAAAACTAATAGTAACATTCCGCGGGTTATCATTTCCGGATTGAGTATCAATAATCTTCCTGTTTATGCTGACAGGGATCAAAGTCCGTTGACTGAAAATATCACGGAGACGGAAGAGGTGGTGTTGCAATATAATCAGAATAATATTGGATTAGAGTTTGTGGCGATAAACTACTTTATATCAGAAAAGAATAGCTATAGTTATATCCTCCAAAACTCATCTGAAAACTGGAGTCAGCCAGTTACCAATAGGAGCGTTAAGTATAATAACCTTAAACCGGGTAGCTATGAGTTCAAGGTGAAGGCTGCTAACAACGACGGGTATTGGAGTAAGGAACGGGAGTTAAAGATTCGGATAAAAGCGCCTTGGTGGAAAACGTGGTATGCGTTTGTCTCGTATTTCCTTTTATTAGCTGGTATTATCTATGCCTATATACGGTATTCCCTCATGTGGATGGATTTGCGCAGAAAACTGGAATTTGAAGTTATGGAACGGGATAAGATTAAAGAGCTCAATCAAATGCGATTGCAGTTTTTTACCAATATTTCCCATGAGTTCCGAACCCCACTCACGCTTATTTTAGGACCACTGGATTCGTTAAAGAAGAATCTGCAATTGGAAGGAGACAATCAATCGCTGTTTGATGTGGTGCACAAAAATGCCAATATATTACTGCGTCTCATTAATCAACTGTTGGACTTTCGCAAAGTGCAGACAGGCTCAATGGAATTAGCTGTGAAAGCCGCGGATATTGTTGCTTTTTCGGAGAAGTGTGCGCTGGGTTTTAATTACCTGAGCCACGAGAAGGGAATTTCTTTTAAAATAAAAAAGGAAACAGGTAGCCTGTTCACTCAATTTGATCAAGATGTATTGGAGAAAGTGATTTATAATTTGTTGGCCAATGCCTTTAAATATGGTCATACAAATGGTCACGTTGATTTGGTGTTGTCGCTGTCGGAGTGCGAAACTCGAGGTGTTACAAAGCCTTGTTTTCTTTTAAAGGTCATTGATGATGGTCCGGGAATTCCTTCTGATAATCCACAGGATGTGTTTATTCGCTACAAGCAATTCAAGCATATTACAACCTCTCATCAACCTGGAACCGGTATTGGATTGGCATTGACCAAGTCGTTGGTGGAATTACATGGTGGCAAAATTACGGTTGAAAGTGAAAAGGATAAGGGAAGTACCTTTTGTGTTTACCTACCCATTGAAGAAGTCAGGTTAAATCCTGATAGTTCGGAGACTTACATGGCCGATGAAGTTGAAGAAAACACTTTTCTACATCCCGAAATTATTAAAGATCGACCGAAGCCTGATAGTGATGTTAAAAAGAAATATCGATTATTGGTTGTTGATGATAACGAAGAGGTGGTAGCTTATCTGGAAAGTCTCTTAGGTTCTGTCTATTTCATTGATAAGGCATATGATGGCGAGCAAGCTATGGAGGTGGCTTTGCGGCGTACGTTTGATCTGGTGATTACTGATGTCATGATGCCGAAAAAGGATGGTATTGAGTTGTGTCATGACTTAAAGAATAATCTTCAAACCAGTCATGTACCTGTTATTATCTTGTCGGCTCGTTCGTCGGTTGAAAGTCGGATTGAAGGTCTTAAAACTGGTGCGGACGCTTATGTACCTAAGCCATTTAACCCTGAGCTTCTGGAAGCTTATATTGAGAATTTGCTCCAATCACGTGAAAAGTTGAAAGAGATTTTTGTGGGGAATAGTGTTGTGCTCCCTTCTGATATCACTTCCACCAGCGTTGATGAGAAATTTGTGAGTAAGGCCATGGATGTTGTGAAAGCGAATATGGCGGATGAGTCATTTAGTGTCGAAGATCTCGGACAGGAGTTGCATATGAGTCGAAGTAATCTGCATCGAAAAATTAAGGCTCTGACCGGAAAATCAACGACCGAGTTTATACGTACGATACGTTTGAAAGAAGCTGCCGGTATTTTAGTTTCTACCGATGATCAGGTTAGTGAAATTGCCTATAAGGTTGGATTTAATAGTAGTTCCTATTTTATTAAGAGCTTTAAAAAGGAGTTTAATATGTCGCCGGGACAATATAAACAACTTCAGCAAAAGTGGCAATAATACCTATCGTATTATAAATTGCTTGATAAAGCAATTTTCTTGTACCAAGTGGTAAATGCCGATACAAAATCATTGTGCGATGCGTTTTATCGCTCATCCGATTATTATCGGATATAATTTGATCGGTAGTATGCCTATGTTTTTTTTGTCTTGATTTCTATCGTTACCGTATCTGCTTTTTCGGTTCTTCAATTTACCCTATTGGATGGAAGTATAGTCTAGCGTGTTTAGCTATATTTTTCTTTGAGGCCCTGGCAATTTGATGCTATATCAATTTCAATTGAGACCTTCCTGGTTCGTTAAACAAATCGTGAAACATGAGTTACACTTCACTGTTTTGTTACCTTCCTGTTCCCTGTATTTTAACATTAGTTTAATGAAATTGCAACAAGAGAACAACATTGCAACAATGTTACAATGAATCCCCAATTGTGTTATTTTATTCAACATGTGTGTTAAATCTTGTTAACGCCTGCGGCTAGTTTTGCTAGCATGAAAATGTCAATAAGCAATAGTGAAAAACGAAGTATTAAAAGTGAAGCCCGGCGGTTCTTTATTATAAGAACTATCCTGGTGGTTCTTTTAATCGTGATGCTTTCACTATTGCTTTTACTCACATTCATTTAAACAACATGTTAACTAATTCCAAAAATCAAACTCTTTATGAAGAACAATTCTAACTGGTTTCAAAGAGGTGTATTGGGTGCCGTTATGCTGCTACTTTCAGTAAGTATAGCGTTGGCTCAGGATGTAACGATCAGCGGTACCGTAACAGGCGCTGAGGACGGATTGCCTATACCAGGGGTATCCGTTGTAGAAAAAGGTACGACCAATGGTACCATTACCGACATTGACGGTAAATATTCGATAACTGCTCCAACTGGTGCTGTTGTCGCTTTTTCATTTGTAGGTATGACTGCTCAGGAGTTTACTGTAGGTGCTCAAACTACGATTGATGTGGCTTTGCAACCAGACGCGATTAGTGTGGACGAGGTGGTTGTTACTGCGTTGGGTATTAAGCGTGAAGAAAAGTCGCTTGGATACGGCGTGTCTAAAGTTGACAGTGAAGAAATTCAAGCTGCTGCAGGTAGTGACGTGTTAAGTTCTATGCAAGGTAAAGTTGCAGGTCTTGATTTAGGTTCAGCTCAAGGTGGTTTAGGTACTTCAAACCGTGTCGTTTTGCGCGGTAATAGCTCAATTTCTGGTAATAATCAGCCTCTTTATGTGGTTGATGGTGTTCCTATTAATAACAGCACTGTGGAAGAAGCTGGTGGTGTATGGGATCGTAAGAACTTTGGTTCCGGTGCGATGGACATTAACCCGGATGATATTGAAAATGTAACGGTTTTAAAAGGCCCTAACGCTGCTGCTCTTTATGGATCTAGAGCGCAAAATGGTGCAATCTTAATTACAACCAAATCAGGTGCCAAAGGAAAAGGTTTAGGTATTGAATTCTCCAGTTCGAACATGTTTGATGTAGTGACTGAGCAATATTTACCTAAATTTCAGAATAAATATGGACAAGGTAGATATGTAGATAACCAGCCTCAGTATGATATTGTTAATACCGATGAAAGTTGGGGGCCTGCAATGAATGGTCAAAGCCTTCCTTCTTGGAGTGGTTTTGAAGAGAACTTGACATACAGTGCACAACCTGATAATGTTAAGGATTTTTTCAAAACAGGATATAAAACTACTAATACAGTCTCGTTAACAAAAGGTAACGAAAACGGATCATCTCGTTTTTCTTATACCAACTTATGGGGCAAGGGAATACTCCCAGGAAACGATCAAATGCGTCACAATTTAAGCTTGAGAACGCAATATGAATTAGCTGATTGGTTACGTGTAGATGCGAAGGCAAATTATATTAATCAAGAAGTTAATGGTGGTACTTGGTTAGGGGAAGCATCTAGTAATGCGATGTACGGATTGTTTTCTCTTCCAAGAAATACGAATTCAGATCAGTTAAAGAAGTACAATTACAATAATACGCCTAACGATCCCTTCATCGGAACTCAGATGAACCCTTACTGGACAACTGAATATGACGAGATGATTAATAAAAAAGATCGTTTTATCGGTTTTGTGAAATTGGATTTTGACATTTCAGCGAATCTATCCGGTTTTGTGCGCGCTGGTACAGATTATTCTGATATGACTGTTGAAGAACGTTACAACTTTGGTCATAAGCAGAACAGCACTGGTCAGTGGGAAATGAATAAATACAAACAAAGAGAATCCAATTTCGATGCTTTGTTAATGTATAAAAAGACCTTTGGTGAATTAGATTTCGGAGCTAACTTAGGTGGTAATATCATGAAGAATTACAGCGAAGCAGCATTTGATCGCGGTGATGATGTTATTTCTGCTGGTTTCTGGAATATTCAAAACTACAAAAACAAAAGAGCCAGTTTTAATTACTACGAAAAGCAAGTGAACTCTGCTTATGCTACTTTGAATTTTGGTTATAACCATTTCTTATATTTAGATGCATCGTTCCGTAATGATTGGAGTTCAACCTTAAGCAGTGATAACAGATCTTATTTCTACCCTGCAGTTTCGGCTACATTCTTGGTAAATGAAGTATTTGAACTGAATAATGTTAATCTTTTAAAAGTAAGATTGGGTTATGCTGAGGTAGGTAACGATACAGATCCTTACAGATTGGCCACTACCTTTGCGATCAATCCACTGTTGAATCACAATGGCATTCCATTGATGGATGTGAATGATACGCCAGGTGTACCTGACTTGAAGCCGGAAAGAACGGCGTCAATGGAATTCGGTATTGATTTCCGTGCATTTAACAATCGCTTAACAGCCGACTTTAATTATTACAACCAGACTACTAAAAACCAGTTGTTAACGACAAAAGTATCTTCAGCTACAGGTTATGCCAATAAATTCCTGAATGCGGGTGAGGTTAAAAATAATGGTTTTGAGTTGTCATTAGGTGGTGTACCTGTTCAGGGTGCTGATTTTAAATGGGAAACAACGGTTACTTTAGCTAAAAATACCACCGAGGTAATTGAATTAGCTGAAGGAGTTGAAACTCAAACATTAGCTGACCTTAGTAATATTGCCGGTGGTGTGCAAATTATTGCCAAAGAAGGTAAAAACGGTTACGGTGTGATCATGGGACTGCCTTCAAAAGTAGATGGTGAGTATCAATTAACGAATACTGGTTTTGTGGCCGGTGGAACCGCTGTTGAGCTTGGTAACTTTAACCCGGATGCGACTTTCGGCTGGTTAAACCAGTTTGATTACAAACGTCTTAATTTCCGCGTCTTAATTGATGGTAAAATTGGAGGTGATGTTGTGAATGCCACTGCTTCAGCATTAAGTGCACGTGGTGTTACTGAAAATACGTTACAATACCGCGAAGGTGGTATTACCGTGAGTGGTGTGAATGCTGCTGGTGAAGCAACGGAAACAGCAATGAACGCTCAAACTTACTGGACAGGAATGTCAGGATATGCTGAACCATGGGTAGTAGACGCCACCAACGTCCGCTTACGCGAGATTAGTTTGGGTTATAATTTCAAAATGAATCCTGAAGGTATCGTTAAGAATCTACGATTGACTTTTAACGCTTATAATCTTGGATTTATTTATCGTGATGACAATGCAAAAGACATTGATCCAAATCAATCATGGGGAACGAGTAATGGGCAAGGGTACAACCTGTATAATGTACCAACAACTACTTCATACGGATTTTCCGTTAATGTGAAATTTTAATCTGGATAAAAATGAAGATATTTAGTAAATATATTGTATTAGGTTTGTTTGCATTAGGTACATTCAGTTGTACTGACTTTGATGAAATGAACACTAATCCCAACTCGCCATCTGCTGAAAATCCAGCGACTGAAAGTGTTATGGCTAGTTGTATGCGGAAAGCTTTTCACGAAGACCGTTTTGAGTTTTGGCGCGGTGTTGTTCTTCACGCGGAACGTTTTGCGGGTCATGTAGAAGGGGGATACGCCGGATGTTGGTGGGGTGGCAGTACCGCCTATGATTATAATGAAGGTTGGACAGCTGGTGTTTGGGATGCTTATAATGCCGCTTCCTTCAATGGATATGGTGGTTCTTTATTTGCTAACTTGAAAATTATCATTGAGTATTACGAAGCGAATCCTGAGGCAGACTATGCGAATGAGTTTATTGGAATTAGTCACACATTAAAAGCATTCCAGTTTATAAAACTGACTGACTTATTTGGTGATATTCCTTATACTGAACATGGTAATATTGATATTGCTTCTCCTAAGTTTGATGCTCAGAAACAAGTGTATGATGACTTGGAAGCTCAGCTACGAAAAGTGGTTGAAGTTTATCTTGTGGATGATGTACTTATTAGCACCATGGGTGAGTTTGACCTTGTTTATGGTGGAAATGTGTCACAATGGAGAAAATTTGCCAACTCATTACGTTTACGTATGGCTCTTCGCAGATCTTTTGTGGACGAAGCAGGTGCAAAATTAATTCTTGCAGAAATTGTTAAATATCCTCTATTGGATAGCAACGAAGATAATGTGATGGTGGCACGTACCACTTCATCTACTGATTTGCAGAATCAATATTACGGTTTCTTTAAAACGTGGCCCGGCACTATACCGAATGCACCTTTGTCATGGGATGGTTATTCGCTTATGTGGGGACCTGGTCCTGGTGCATTTATTCCTGCTCGTGAAATTGTTGAGACCATGAAAGGTTCGGATTTATTTGCTGCTGAGGTGAATGACGGTGGATCTGCTACTGAGAATATTAATGCAGTGGCGGGTATCTTTGATCCTAGAATTGATAAATTCTTTATGCGTCCCAATGGTGATGTTGATGGTACACACAAAGGACGTCCTGCACGTGCAGATTATTTCTTGAAAGATGGTAATATTACAACCATCAATAGTGATGAGGAAGAAGGTAGTGTCAATAATTATTCATGGATGCACCCATCAATTTGGTACGATGGTGGAACTTGGGCTCCTGTCAGCATGGATTATGCTGAGGTGTGTTTAGCTATGGCGGAAGCATTACAACGTAATTTAGTAAGCTCTCCAAAATCAGATGCCGCTTGGTTGCAGGCTGGATTAGAGGCAAGTTGCGATCGCTGGGGTGCTACTGCCGGTAGTTTTCCTGAAGATGTGGTTGCTAAATACAATGTAGCAAGTGCAGATGATAAATTTGCGATTATCGCTACTGAAAGATGGGTATCTGCTTACACTGTACCTCATCAAGCCTATTCAGTATTACGTCGTACCGGTCATCCAAAATATTGCTCATTAGATCGCACTGCCAAGATAACTGGTGTATGGACTAATCCTGATGGATCCACAGAGAACCGTTCTATTGAAGTTTATGCAGCTGGTAGTACTAACTATAAGCTTCCTCAAAGAATGCGTGTTCCGGAAAGTGAAGTTTCGGTAAATGCCAATGTTCCTGAAGAAAACAAGGATATGGTAAATAAAGTGTGGTGGGCAAAATAACACCCCAAAATAGGCCCTAATTTTTAATTCAATATCTTTCACTATCCTTCTGCATAACGATGCAGAAGGGTAGTAATTAAAAGAAACCTCTAAAACCAAATGACTATATAAGTCTGATTGCGCTTAGCAAGAAGGGTGGTTGTCTTACGAGACAGCCGCCCTTTTTTTATAGGCTAAAATTTTTTAATGTATAACGTGTGATCCTCATTGTTTTGTACATATCATACAGTTCACATGTATGATATGTGTGTAATCTGTTTGGGTTAATTTCACAAAACTAGTATTCAACTAATGACTATTTTAATAACCAACTCATTGAAATCTTGTTGGAATTGATTTGATCTTTTGTGAAAATGTATTAAATTGTAAAAAAAGACTAAAGACTTCTAATATATGGAACTTGTGTGATGCTTAGCTGAAAGGTGTGTAGGGTGTTGTAAGAAAGGAATATGAGGCCGTAAGCAATTTATTTGTTAAAGTCAAGATATATGTTTTCATTGGGTAGAAAATTAACAAAATTTAACATGAGATGATTGTTTCCAACTCAAATTCTTGATTTAAGAACTTGATAAATGAAAAATCAATTATCCACATAGTCAGTTTTAATTATTAATCCCATTAACCACTCATTTAAAATTTAAATCTATGAAACGAAAAGTAAGTTGGTTAAAAAGGTGTATGTTGTTATTTACAACACTCATCTTAGGGGCAGGTGTTTTATTTGCCCAGGAAATAAATGTACAAGGTACAATTACCAGTTCTGAAGACGGATTACCCATCCCGGGGGTGTCTGTTGTTCAGAAAGGTACTACCAATGGTACCATCACCGACATTGATGGTAAGTATAATCTTACGGTCCCGCAAGGTTCTGTATTAGTGTTCTCCTTTGTGGGGATGAAATCACAAGAAGTGACGACAACTGCTGCAACTACTTATAATGTGGCAATGGATCCTGAAGTAACCGGATTGGATGAAGTGGTTGTCACAGCTTTGGGTATTAAGAGAGAGAAAAAATCTTTAGGGTATTCTATGCAGGAAATTGATGGGGCTGCTTTGGTGGATGCCAAAGAGACTAACTTGGCAAACACTTTGTCAGGAAAAGTTTCAGGCTTGCAGATTGTTCGAGGAGCTGGTGGTCCTGCCGGATCATCTAAAATCATTCTGCGTGGTAATAATTCGCTATCAGGAAGTAATCAACCCCTGGTCGTAGTTGATGGCATGCCAATTAATAACTTTACGGATGGGGCGAATGTTGATATGTGGGGTTCTGGAGAAGGTAGGGATTTTGGTAGTGGTATTGGCGATTTAAATTCTGATGATATTGAATCAATGACCGTTTTGAAAGGGGCCTCAGCAGCAGCTCTGTATGGTTCCCGTGCTGGTAATGGTGTTATTCTTATCACCACTAAAAAAGGAACAAAAACTAAGGGAGCTGGTATTTCTATTAATTCAAGTGTCGGGTTTGAGTCTCTGTTAACGCAGCCTGACTTACAAGATGTTTTTGGACAGGGATCTTATGGAACATATGATCGCTTGTCAAGATCGTCATGGGGACCAAAGGCGGAAGGACAATTGGTTGAGGATTGGGAACAAAAACAATCACCACTTAATATTTATGATAATGTCGATAATTTTTATCGAACTGGTATTGTTTCAAATCAGAATGTGTCTTATCAGCAACAAATCAATAAAACTTCCATTTTTAGCTCTATTACCCGTTATGATAATAGTAGTGTTATTCCGGAAACAGATATTGATAGAACAACTTTTACTGTTCGTGTAACAAGTGTTTTTGGAGAACAGGAAAAATGGAAATTTGATGCAAAAGCTTCATTTGTGAATGCCAATGCTGAGAATAGACCTTTATCTGGTATTCAAGCACAAAATAATACCTTTTATACTTTGTGGACCTTACCACGTTCATTAGATATACGTGATTTTAATCCTTCCATTGACGCAGATGGAAATCAAATTTGGTGGGACGATGCTTCCACACCTCTTGGAAATCCTTGGTGGAACTTACAGTATGGTAAAAACAATGATACCCGAGATCGTTTAATCGGTTTCATGTCATTTGCGTATGAGTTTACGGATTGGTTAAACGCAGAAATCAAAGGAGGTACAGATTACTATACTACCAAAAAGGAAGAGAAAATTCATACTGGTGGTATTGTGCGTCCAACTGGAGTGTATTCTAAAAACATAGATGAAGCATTTGAAAATAATTTTAGTTTCCTAATTAAAGCACAAAAAGATAGGTTGGTTGACCGTTTAGGTGGATATGCTACATTAGGCGGAAATTTGATGCACCAGAAAAGTAATGGTATGGGAGGGAATTCAGGTGATCTTGTTGTTCCAAATTTATTCAGCTTGAATAATGGTGTCGATAAACCTTCTGTTTCTGAGAGGTTTTCGCAAAAGAAAATTAATTCATTATATGGAGCTATTCAATTGAACTGGGATGATTATTTATATTTAGACGCCACGTTGCGGAATGATTGGTCCTCAGCTTTACATGAAGATAATCGGTCATTCCTGTATCCCTCTGTGAGTGTATCTACTATTGTTAGTGATTTATTTGCTAAAAATGGTATGGCAATGCCAGCATGGTTTACTTTTGCAAAAGTGAGAGCATCATATGCAGAAGTAGGTAATGATATGGCGCCTTATCAGTTGTATAATACCTATAGCATTGGAAAAGGGGGTAATGATCAAACAACGGCATCAACCGGAAGTGTGTTGTATGACCCCAATGTCGTCAGTGAGTTAATCAAATCATATGAAGTAGGAGTGGATTTGAGATTTATAGACAATCGATTTGGGCTTGATTTTACATGGTATAAAACAAATGCAACCAATCAGTTGATTAATTTACCTATGGATTCATTTAGTGGTTACAAATCTAAAAAAGTGAATGCTGGTAATATTCAAAATGAAGGAATTGAGATCATGCTGAATGCCGATATTTTGAGAAATAGCAATGGGTTGAATTGGACATTAAATGCCAATATGTCCAAAAATACCAACAAAATGATTGAATTGGCAGATGATGTGGAAGAGTACAGTCTTGGAACGGTTGATGATCTGAAAATTGTCGCCATGGTTGGTGGAAAGTATGGTGAAATGTATGGGAAAAAAATGGTTAGGGTGACCGATGAAACCAGCCAGCATTTCGGCAAGGTAGTGGTGGATGAAAACGGCTTGCCAATAAAGGGTGATGATTGGGAATATCTTGGTAATCAACAGCCTGATTGGTTGCTTGGTATTACGAATATGTTTGGCTATAAGAATATTACATTGAGTGTGCTTCTGGATATGAAATTTGGTGGAAAAATATTTTCTGGTACAACCGTTTGGACTCATGCCAGGGGTGTTGCCGCACAAACAGTGGTGAATGGTGAGCGTGCTGATTTTGTTGTTGAGGGCGTTGTAGAGGGAGCGGATGGCAGTTATTCTCCGAATACAGTTGAGGTTTCACCACAGGACTATTGGACAAGAGTTGCAACCACCGGTAATTTGGGTATTACGGATGAATTTACATATGATGCTTCCAGCATACGTATTAGAAACATAAAATTAGGCTATAAGCTTCCGTCAAGTTGGTTCAATAATCTGCCCATTGTAGGAGCCGATATTTCAGTTGTTGGTAATAATGTTTGGTTAATTCATAGTGATACACCGGGAATTGATCCGGAGTCTGTCATGGGAGTTGGGACCAATGCTATAGGAATGGAAATGGGATCACCTCCAACTATGCGTTCATATACTTTTAACGTATCACTAAAATTTTAAAAGGGAGGAATGTAATATGAAAAATATTAAGTTTATAATGTCAATTTTTGTCTTGATTGCGATGATTAGTTTTTCATGTAGCGATTTTGACGAAATAAATACAAGTCCTACTGCTGTTGGAGCGGATAAAGTACAAATTGAATATTTTATAAATAATTCGATTATAAAGGCTCAACAAAATCCTCATATTGCGGAGCGAATGTTTATTCTTAACTGGAAAGCTGCTGCTCATTATGAAACTGGCGGATTTGCCGTAACTGGGAATGATGTGAATGGGTGGTCAGAAGATTATTGGAAAGATTATGTGGGAACATGGATAAATCTGGCGCAGCAAGCTATATTAATAGGTTCCGAAGCTATGGAAAATGGCGGGGGGTATAGTTATACGAATAATTTGGTGCAAGTTGCTCGAATCTGGAAAGCTTATTTGATTAGTGAAGTGAGTGATAACTTTGGTCCTAACCCTGCTATGAATGCCTTTATGGGAGATAATCCGGAGTCCTATAGTTTACAAGAAACATATCATTTTATTTTATCTGAATTGGCAGAGGCACAGAGCAAATTAGATGAAAATGTGGATATGGCAGCTGTTTCAGATTATGATTATATATATGGATTTGATGTTGTAAAGTGGAAAAAATATGCTAATTCTCTTCGTTTACGATTTGCTATGCGTTTAACAGAGGCTGAGAATAGTTATGCCAAGTCTGAATTTGAAAAAGCTGTTTCTGATGCCGGAGGCTTGTCTGGTTTTGTGAGTGAATTGGATGATATTCCTACGGTACCTGAAAAAGGGGGTTGGGAGGATCTTACAAGAGTAATGTCCAGACCATGGAACCGTCAGTTTATAACTGCTACTATGACCAACCTAACGTTTGGTTTAGGCGGTGTAGAATCTAGAGAATTATTAGATGTGCAAGGAACAGCTATGTATAATTTGCCTGTTGACACGTTGGATAAATATGAGAAATCGGTTCATGATTACCTTGGCTTATATGTACCAGAGAATATTGGGACGGCTGTTAATAATCCAGCTGCAGGTCACTTTTTTGATGGGATACCAGATAAAATTGATCCCCGGATTTTGAAAATGTTTGCGATACCCGGACATGATGATGGAACTGTTAGTTTCAGATATGATCCTACTGGAGAAAATTCACCATCTAAATTATGGAATGAAATGGATCCTGCTGATACCATATTGGTTAGAATGAATTATACTTTTGCGGGTCATGTAAATGGTGATGAGGGAGAAAAAGGTTCCAGAAATGATAAGCTATTTTGGTCTTATAATATGCCTCATATTTCGAAGGTTTATCATGATGGGCCTACTGAAAGGGTTTGGTTTGGTCATTGGGAAACGTATTTCTTATTGGCTGAAGGTGCTAGTTATGGTTGGAGTACAGGAGGTACAGCCAAAGCGCATTATGAAAATGGGGTAGAGGCTAGTTTCGAATACATGGGATTATCACAGTTCGTTAGTGATTATTTAGCTTCAACAGAGTATAGTCGTGTAGGTACTTCGGTTAATTTTGATCATACTGCTGAGGCAGTAGATTATACAATTAGTAATTATGATCCATATACAAAAACAGCCGGTACGATGGACTACAAGTATCCTGTAAATTTTGGTTCGGCAACAAATAACGATGTACTAACCAAAATTATTACCCAGAAGTATATTGCTAATTGCCCATGGCAACCACTAGAAGCATGGAACGATCATCGGAGATTAGGATTACCGTTTTTTGTAAATCCTGCTGCAGAGAAGTTATTACCAGGTTTACCGGGTGCCAATCCAACAACTATTTTAGAGAGTAAGAAGGAATTCTTCCCTCAACGCTTACGTTATCCTATTTCGTTACAAAATACGAATCCGGATAGCTATGATCAAGCGTTACAATTTCTTGGGGGAGATGATCTTGTTACTACACCTTTATGGTGGTCAAAGAAGTAAATAAATATTATTAAATGAGTAACCGCTGTTCATTTGTTCAGCGGTTTTTTTTTTTACCAATTTTGGATTATTTGAATCGGTTTGCTCACTTCTATCAAAGGAAAGGCATATTGGATAAGTTTTGGGTATCATATTTATGCATGAGGTAATAGGTTGTTTTAGGAATGTTCCTAATTGAAGTTTGCAGTTTTTTTTTCAATTTGATAAATATCAGTTGCACTTTTCAATTCCTTTTGCAACTTTGTTATTTAGAATTAGATTGAATTGTTGTTTATATAAAGAGTGAGACCATGGCAATGATGAAAGCGCTTGTTAAATCCAAAGCCGAGAAAGGTATTTGGTTGGAAGAAGTTAAAGTTCCCGAAATTGGGCCGAATGATGTCCTGATTAAAGTATCGAAGTCTGCTATTTGCGGAACCGATCTGCACATCTACAAATGGGATGAATGGGCGCAAAAGACCATTCCGGTAGGTATGACCATTGGTCATGAATATGTTGGACATGTCGCTCAAGTGGGCAGTGAAGTGTCAGAATTTAAAGAAGGTGATCGGGTTACCGGAGAAGGCCATATTGCATGTGGACATTGTCGTAACTGTCGTCGCGGCCGTCAGCATATTTGTGAACGCACAGTTGGTATTGGTGTAAATATTGATGGCTCTTTTGCCGAGTACGTGAAGGTTCCTTCATCTAATGTGATGAAGATTAGTGCACAAATTCCCGATGAGATTTTGGCCATAATGGATCCCTTTGGGAATGCCACACATACGGCATTATCCTTTCCCTTGATTGGTGAAGATGTCTTGATTACCGGATCAGGTTTGATTGGAAGCATGGCCGTTGCAGTGGCAAAATTCGCCGGTGCGCGTTATGTGGTGGCTACGGAAACCAATGAGTTTCGTGCTGAATTAGCACGTAAAATGGGAGCTACCCGGGTGGTGAATCCAATTACGGAGAATCTGCGTGAAGTAATGGATGATTTGGGAATGATCGGTTTCGATATTGGTTTAGAGTGTTCGGGTGCACCAGCAGCTTTTAATCAATTAGTAGCACACATGTATAACTCAGGCAAGATTTCTTTGCTTGGTATCTTGCCTCCTCAAACTCAGGTAGATTGGAATAATATTATCTTTAAAGGATTAACTTTAAAAGGTATATATGGACGTGAGATGTACGAAACCTGGTATCACATGGAGCAAATGTTGATGTCCGGATTAGATCTTTCTCCAATCATTACACACCAATACTCCATTAATGAATTCCAAAAAGGATTTGATGTGATGGAAGAGGGTAACTGCGGAAAAGTATTATTGAACTGGGATTAATCCTGGTTTGAAAAACATAGCAAGACCTTAAGGTTTTTAAAACCTTAAGGTCTTTGTGTATAATGACTTTATTTTAAAGTCCAAACCAAGCCGATTATTGATCCATAAAAAACACTCGACCATGGATTGGAAGTAATGGGACAACTGCCTGATTGACATCCTACGAAATAGTAGTAGGCATATCCGCCGGCTGCACCGACTAATGTTCCGATCAGGATTTTATAGGTGAACTTCTTTTTTATTTTATTCCAAATCTTCATATTTTCGACTTTTATTGACAAAGATATAGAAATATTTAAAAATATACATATGTATAAGTGGTTTGTGGTTCTTGTGATTGCTCTTTCCAATTTTATTGCGGTTGGACAGGATCCAAAAGTTTTGGAGCTTGATAAACAGATCGAGCAATTGAACACCATTAATGACATTAATAAGAAGCGGTTCGAAATAAGAAGAATCAGTCTTTCGATACAAGACTATCTGTTTAGTTCAGAGAATGCCTGGGATGAATTGCTCCAAATCAATTCCATTAACCAGGTTCAATCGGATGATGAGAAAGTACAAGTGGCTGGATATATGATAGGAACTTATCCGGATGCGATTCAGTTTGAATGGTTTATTCGATGTTGTGATCAGCCGGGTATTAAAGTGTATCACTTTTCAGATGAGTTGCATCGGGAGACTTCAAAAGGTGGTTTGCTGCCAAATTTTAAGCTTCAACTGCAAACAATTATCCGGAATCAAATTTCATTTTATCAGCTCACTGTTAGTAAGGGCAATAAACAGGAGAAAGTATTGGTGTGCGATGATTTGATGTTGAAAAGTCTTTTTGAAGAGGTTAGTCAAGTCGCTAATAATGAAAAGAAGAATGCGATAAATGGGGTGATTTTAGAACGCCTTAATCAACTTTGGCTGGATGAATTAACTTTGGCAAATGACTTTCGCCAGTTTAAACGTATGAAGACCTTGTTTTCAGAGAACAAAAAAGTGAAAGTCTGCACGTATAATGTGCAAAAAGAGGGTTTCTCACATGATTTTTATGGGGCGGTGATCAGACCCGGAAAGAACAATGTCTCTCAAGTCTACTCGCTTATTGATAAGACTCATAAAATCAGGTCACCTGAGCGTGCTTCCTTATCCAACGAGAAGTGGTTTGGCGCGGTTTACATTGATTTGATAGAGACAGTCGTTCGTGATCGTACTTATTACACACTATTAGGCTATAAAGGACATGATGAATTTGTGAAGACACGTGTGTTGGATGTGATGTATTTTCAAAATAACCGGCTACGATTTGGATCATCCATCTTTAAAAATGATCGCTTAACCCGTCATCGCATGATTTATAAATATGCGGCGGGTGCTACCATGATGATGCGATATGACCGCAAGCTCAAGATGATTGTTATGGATAATCTGGCGCCTGCCCAATCGTTTTACAGGGGTGTACACCGATATTACGGACCTGATTTTTCTTACAATGCCTATCGTTTTAAAAAAGGCTACTGGGTATTGGAGCAAGATATTGATTTAAGAAATGCCAAAGGTGCCAATGCACCCTTAAACAGTGACAGATGATGAAAATGGATTTTGATTACGTCGTGGAACAATTTGCAGATATACGGATTTTACGTTACCGGATACCTGGTTTTGAAGAGTTGCCGCTTCAAAAAAAACTATATCTCTATTATTTGAGTGAGGCGGCCTTGTGTGGTCGTGATATATTGTGGGATCAGAATAATCAGGATAACCTGACCTTGAGAAATAACCTGGAATTGATTTATCAGGTTTTAAAGGAGAAAAATGTGACCGGGGAAGCCTTTTGTGAATTCGAGATCTTGTTAAAGCGCGTTTGGTTTTCCAATGGATTTCATCATCATTACAGTACGGATAAGTTGAAACCGGCTTTTACTCCTAAAGATTTACAGGGATGGGTAGAGTTACTGAGCGAAAGGCAATTGGCAATTTTGGGGTATCGAAACTCAAAGGAGTTATATAGCTGGCTGTATCAGGTAATATTTGATCCCAATTATGCTGCCAAACGTGTTTCGCAGGAGATGGATGTGGATTTGGTGAAAGCATCGGCCAATAATTTCTATGAAGGTGTGACGCAAAGTGAAGTTGAACAGTATTATAAAAGCCTTCAGAAAGATGATGATAAAACACCAATCTCAGCAGGACTGAACGCTAAATTAATAAAAGATCAAGACCAGTTGGTTGAGAGAGTATGGAAAGTTGGTGGCTTGTACGGTGCAGCGATCGAAAAGATTGTGGAGTGGTTGCGCAAGGCTCAGAGTGTTGCAGAGAATGAAGAGCAAGAACAGATTATTGAGTTGTTGTGTCGGTATTATGAAACAGGCTATTTGAAATTATTTGATGATTACAGCATCGCCTGGTTAAAAGAACAAGCTGGCGATATCGATTTTGTAAATGGGTTCATCGAAATATATGGAGATTCTCTGGGAATTAAGGCGACCTGGGAAAGTCTGGTGAACATTAAAGATGAAGTAGAAACTCAAAAAGCGGCGGTCATCAGTGAGCAGGCACAATGGTTTGAAGATCGTTCTCCGGTGGATGAACAATACCGTAAAAAGAAAGTGACCGGCGTCAGCATGAAGGTGATTAATGCGGTGATGTTGGGAGGCGATTGTTACCCGGCTACACCCATTGGTATCAACTTACCCAATGCCGAATGGATTAGGGAGCAATATGGGTCTAAATCGGTTACACTTGACAATATCACCTTTGCTTATCACCAGGCTTCATTAACTTCAGGTGTGATTGAAGAATTTGCATACAGCGATACTGAAATAAAATTGCACAAAACATACGGTGCAATAGCGGACAACCTGCATACCCATCTCCACGAGTGTTTAGGGCATGGGTCTGGTATCATGTTACCGGGAGTCAAACAAGAGGATCTGAAAGCTTATGGATCGGTCATCGAAGAAACACGCGCCGATCTATATGGTCTCTACTTCATGGGGGATGAAAAAATGATGGATTTGGGATTAGTACCTCATATGGATGTAGCTAAAGCTCAGTATAATTCCTATATTCGCAATGGATTGATGGTGCAACTGGCACGCGTAGAACTGGGGAAGAATATTGAACAGGCACATATGCGCAATCGGCAATTGATAAGTCAGTGGGTATATGAGCAAGGGAAAGAGAACAATGTGATTACAAGACATCATCGGGGGAGGAAGACCTATTATTCAGTGAATGACCATGACGCTTTGCGCCAATTGTTTGCTACACTGTTGAAGGAAGTACAGCGCATCAAATCAACAGGAGATTTTGAGGCTGCAAAAGCTTTGGTTGAAACCTATGGTGTACAAGTGGAACATGAACTACATGCCGAAGTACTGGACCGTTATAAGAAACTAAACGTCGCACCATATTCAGGTTTCATTAATCCTGTTTTACAACCTGTCGTAAATGCAAATGGTGATGTCACTAATGTCGAAATAGACTATTCTGAAAGCTACCACGATCAGATGGTGAGGTATGGAAAGTGCTACTCCTTTTTATAGGATAGCACTGTATGGTGCAGAAATAAGATATTTGACAAAATAGCTCAGTGGTGTTATACCCTGAGCTTTTTTTTGTTCGGATGTTACCACTACTTCCTTAGTTCTTTCTGGTTATTTCATTTGTCGAAGTAATTTTTAGCCATTCTAAATTCTGTTCTTTCCCTTTGTAACCGGAGTTTCTGTAGTTATAGTTGGATACAAATGACAGATGTCTTCTTGGTGTATAAGATATTATATAGTGATAAATTATAATAATTGTTAATTTTGAAATCTCTAAGACAGGAAAAAAGCGATTAAAATAGGAAAACAACAAATTTATTAATGATGAAGAAGTTACTAATTGTGTGGCTGTGCTTGATTGCATTGCCATCTCTCTTGTATGCACAAGGGAGTTATACCTTAACCGATACTGACGTAGTCGTCGAAAATGGGACTATTAAAAGTTGTAGTTACGACTTTGCGATAAAAGATATCATTATTCCTGACCACTTGGATGGGCAAATTGTGACCGGAATTGACGATCATAGTTTTGGTGCAGGGGTATTCATGAATAAAGGCATTACCAGCATAGAATTACCTGCCACCCTCGAAACGATTGGAAGTTTGGCTTTTTATAGTAATTCTATTTCAAGTATTGTTATTCCGGAAAATGTTAAACGGATTGGTGAAGAGTCGTTTCGTAGTAACTTTTTAGTTGCCCTCACCATTCCTTCAAGTGTAGGTTCTATTGAGGGATATGCATTTTTGAGTAATAAGTTGACGAGTGTTACTTTAGCAACAGGCGTAAAGGAGATCGGTGCATATGCATTTGCATCTAATGCGGACTTGACGCAAGTTTTACTACCAACAGCTATTGCAGGCAATTTTACAGGTTGGATCGATAGTGAAGGTGAAGCTTATGCTGGAGGGGATGCCATTATTGATTTTTCGCGGTGGTATGCTGCGCAGTATTCATATACTTTAACCGATGATGATGTGGTCGTTGAAAATGGTAGCATAACCAGCTGTAGCTATGATTTTAGTGACAATGTTATTACTATTCCTGAAGTTCTTGACGGACAGACAGTAATTGGCATAGGTGATGGAGATAACAATAGAGGTGTCTTTGAAAATAAAGGCATAACAGGCTTACAGTTACCAAATACGTTAGTGTCCATTGGTAAACGTGCCTTTTATAGTAACTGATGTTTCCCAAGTGTATTAAAAGATTGAAAATCAAGTAAAAAGAAGCACGATATATTTTATTAATCCATTAATAATCAGTATATTAATGGTGCTACA
>Ga0193953_1000276_pt1 | contig 29164 bp, 27 predicted proteins | sample BB_4_MG_FD_140325 | JGI IMG/M metagenome (GOLD analysis project Ga0193953, IMG submission 140325) | Microbial mat bacterial communities from the Broadkill River, Lewes, Delaware, United States - BB_4_MG | ecosystem: Environmental > Aquatic > Freshwater > River > Microbial mats | place: USA...
GATAGGTGGGCTGAATAAACTCAAAAACACCCAATCAAGCTGATGTCTCAATTTGGTGGGGCGTTTTTTGCTAGGTCAACGCGGAGACGATTACAGTAATACTTTGATTAATAGTAATAATTTTCTAACATTGTACTAATTATTAATTATAAAGCATACAAACTTATGAAGAGAATTTATTTTGTATTACTATTGATCTCTACAATTCTATTTTCCTGCGATAATAAAGATGAGGAACTAGTGAATATGATTGTGGAAGATGTGACAGATGTAAATGCAGATTCAAGTGGCCCCACTTTGAAAAGCGCTATCTCGTACAATGGGACATGGAAATATTGGTTAGCAAGCAATACTAATGGAACAGAGAGAGCACAGGTCTTCTTAGAAGGTCTGGATCCATTTGCAACAGGTATTAGAGTTAAAGAGCAAGGAGGATATGGTATTGTAAATCTTTCTTTAATTGGAAAAACAGAAAAGGGTTTGCCAACTTATACAGATTGGACAACTACTAATTTTAGAGGTAGTACTAAACAAACTAACTTCTCATCCGGTACTGATTATGCTAAATCAATACAAATTAAAGAGCAAGGTGGATATGGAATTATTGATGCACGCTTAATAAGCCAAAGGGGACTTTCTAGTGGTTGGGTTACTGGAAATAACAATCAAGATGAAATTCATACATATAATTGCGACCCAGGTTATAAAATTGTAGGAGTCTCTGTTAGAGAGCAAAGCGGGTATGGAGTTGTCGACGTTAAAATCTACGTGAAAAGAGTTGAGTAACTGAATAATTTACATTGCTATCAGGGTTTATTATGGAAAATTAGTTACATAAATACATGATGAATATGTCGATGATAGTAATGTGCAAAATTAGAATTCTGTACTTTGTGAAAGTAGTAATTAAGTAATAATAGAAGGGCACCTTTATGGTGCCCTTTTAGATTGTTCTATCGCATTAATATTTATATATTTGATGGATTCGCTTTCGTTCCTCTTTATAAGCAGCTTGTAAATCTTTTTTCTTGGTTCATCTTATGGATGAACCGTAATTTTACTTAATAATTGTCGCTGCAGCCACAATTTCAGGTGTAATGTCTAATATACACTTTCGCTCATCTTTTAATTTACACTTTACGCTACCATCTTTGGTACAGGGGCGACATGGCAAATCCACCTCCATTACTTTCATGGCTGGATTAGAGGGGAAACCAAATGCTGTTGGGCCGATGATGGCTAAGCCTGGTTTTTGAAACAAATCAGCTGCATGTAAAAAGCCCGTATCACCACTAGTCACAAATGGCGAATGCCACACGGTGCAGAAGCTTTCCATGAGTGTCGTTTTACCGGCTAAATTAATCACCCGATCAGGCGCTACAGACCGAATCTCTTCACAAAAGTGATCAGAAGGTCCGCCTAAAATGACAAAATGGTAATCAGGCTTAAGCTCAATTAATTTTTGCCAATATTCAACGGGCCAACGCTTCAATTCCCAGGCTGCAGAAGGCACGAGTGTGACCCATTTGGTCCCGTTAGAAATTTGGGAGAGCACTAAATCATTTATTTTATGCTCGATGGCTTCCGGGAAATGCCAATCACTAAATGGCGTATTGAACTCGTTGACATTCCATTTGTGAAGCGGTCGACGAAAAGAGTCTAATGCTTTAAAAGGTTTCGGTAATAAATTAATTCTGAGTTTAAACAGCAAGAGACGCTTAAGACGATCTTTATGCCGCGTCACCAAACGGTTTTTCTTAACCAGATTACATATGGAGAAAGGACACAAAATTAGTTTCAGGATGTTGGAGCGGATGTTACTATGTGCATCATAGATGTAGTCGTATTTTTCCTGTTTTAATCGATTACCAAGTTTTAGTAAACCGCTAAAGCCGGCTTTTCGATCAAACTCCCATATTTTATTAATACGTGGATCAATCTTTACTAGTGAAGCCATATCTGCTCTCGCAATCCAGTGGATCTCTGCGTCAGGAAACCTGTTTTTAATACCTGTTACCACTGACATACATTGAATGATGTCGCCAATGGAACTTAAGCGTATGATGAGAATTTTCTGCATGATCAAAATTTGTGTAAAAATAGAAAATCCCGATTGATCATCGGGATTTATATTTGAAATATTCTTAAGGTGAATAATAAAGTAGGTGGATATGCACCCTATGATTTGTTATATCTCACTAATAAGAATAATCACTTTATTGGCTTCACATTCCAGAACACCGCTTTTACATCTAAAAAAATCTTCATGACCATCTTTTCCAATGACTCTGATATCTCCTTCGCTGAGCACGGAAATAATAGGCGCATGATTTTTTAGGAGCGTGAATTTTCCACTCGTACCAGGAACAGTTACTAATCCAACTGGTCCGTCAAAGACAATTTTATCCGGTGTAACGATTTCGCAATGCAGATCCATTATTGTCGTTTTGCTTGTTGAAGTAATTTTTCACCTTTGGCAATGGCTTGTTCAATAGTCCCCACCAGGTTAAAAGCAGCTTCCGGATACTGGTCGACTTCACCATCTAAAATCATATTGAAGCCTTTGATGGTATCCTCAATGGACACAAATTCACCTTGTAAACCGGTAAACTGTTCGGCTACGAAGAAAGGCTGTGAGAGGAAGCGCTGTACACGACGTGCACGGTGAACGACTAACTTATCTTCTTCGGATAGCTCTTCCATACCCAGAATGGCAATGATGTCTTGTAATTCTTTGTAACGTTGTAATATTTCAATCACACGTTGGGTGGTATTGTAATGTTTTTCTCCAACAATATCAGGAGATAGTATTCTGGAAGTTGAATCCAGTGGATCCACAGCAGGATAGATTCCCAGCTCGGCAATTTTCCGGCTTAATACGGTTGTGGCATCCAGGTGAGCAAAAGTCGTTGCAGGTGCCGGGTCCGTTAAATCATCTGCCGGTACATACACAGCTTGTACCGACGTGATGGAACCATTTTTGGTAGAAGTAATACGTTCTTGCAAGGCCCCCATCTCAGAAGATAATGTTGGTTGATAGCCTACTGCAGATGGCATTCGTCCAAGTAATGCAGATACTTCAGATCCGGCTTGCGTAAAGCGGAAAATGTTATCTACAAAAAGCAGGACATCCTTTCCTTTTCCATCACCATCGCCATCACGGAAACTTTCGGCAATGGTTAATCCGGAAAGGGCCACACGGGCCCGGGCTCCAGGTGGTTCATTCATTTGACCAAAAACCATGGTTACCTGGGAAGTATCCAGGGCTTCATTATCTACTTTGGAAAGGTCCCAACTCCCCTCTTCCATAGATTTTTTGAAGGCGTCGCCGTAATTCACAATTCCTGCCTCAATCATTTCGCGTAAGAGGTCATTGCCTTCACGCGTTCGTTCACCAACCCCGGCAAATACGGAAAGGCCGTCATAGCCCTTGGCGATATTATTGATTAACTCTTGAATTAGTACCGTTTTTCCAACGCCTGCTCCCCCGAATAATCCAATTTTCCCTCCTTTGGCATAGGGCTCAATTAAGTCAATGACTTTTATTCCGGTAAAGAGTATTTCGGCTTCTGTGGAAAGTTGTTCAAATTTTGGTGGATCCTTGTGAATGGGACTTCCGCCTTCTCTACTTACACTACCTATCCCGTCAATGGTGTCACCTACAACATTTAGTAATCGTCCTTTCACTTTAACACCAGGGGGCATGGTAATAGGTTGTCCCTGGTGATGCACATTCATGCCTCTTGTTAATCCATCAGTGGAGTCCATGGCAATACATCGAATGGTGTTTTCACCAATGTGTTGCTGACACTCTATAATGATAGAAGGTCCGTTTTTGCGTTTGATTTCCAGAGCGTCCAGAATATTAGGAAGTTCCTGGTCATGCAGGTCGAAGCTGACGTCAATCACCGGCCCCACAATTTGAATAATGGTTCCAACAAGATGTTCCATAGAATTAGGTTTTGTACCCGTAAAAGTTACAATTTTTTATTCAATTATCGGGATCTTTCAATCAGTTTCAATGCAAATTGGCGGAGATCTTCTTTCATTTCCTCCTTTCCATTCACTTTATTGAGTGCTTGCATGGCTTCGTTGAAATAGTAATGCATTTTTTCACGGGCCAGGTCGGCCACTCCCACCTTATCATAAATTGATCTGACTGCTTCTATTTTTTTATCGGCATCAAAATTTTCTACCGTCAACCACTCGTCTAATTTTGTGCGTAAATCACCCGACGTCAATTGTAACGCATTAATAAGCATGAATGTTTTCTTGTTGGCCACAATATCCCCTCCGATCGCTTTACCAAACGTTTCAACATCGCCATATACATCCAGATAATCATCTTGCAATTGAAAGCCTAATCCAATGTTCTCACCAAACTCATAAAGGAGGTTAGCTTGTTCATCGGAAGCACCCCCGATTATAGCTCCGGTCTTTAGACTGCCCGCCAAAAGTACCGCTGTTTTAAGACGAATCATTTTCAGGTATTCATCCACGGATACATCTTGGCGTGATTCAAACTCCATATCATATTGTTGACCTTCACATACCTCTAAAGCTGTTTGGTTGAATAATGCCAAAACAGGAGGTAAAGAATTCGTGCTCAAATCGGCTATGTACTGATAAGCTTTGATTAGCATGGCATCACCAGAAAGGATAGCCGTATTAGGATTCCATTTTATATGAACGGTTGGTTGATTACGACGGACATCTGCATTATCCATCACATCATCATGGAGTAAGGTGAAATTGTGAAATATCTCCAGACCTAAAGCAGGTTTAATAGCGGGTTTTATTTCATCATTAAAGAGATAACAGCCAGCCAGGCACAATGTGGGTCGAATGCGTTTGCCGCCGATGTCAAGTACATACTCAATAGGTAAGTAAAGGCCCTCGGGTTGTTCCACAAATTGTTGTGCTGACAGCTCTTTTTCAACAAGAGATTGAAGATCTTTTATTGTGTACATCGTATCTGTTTTCTGAATGGTTCTGATTACTATTTATTGATTTTCTGGTGTTGTCGATTTCTTTTCAATGGTTAATTCTTCCAGCTCAATGTCTTCATCCTCATTGTATATGTGTAATAAAGGCTCTTTGAACGATTGGTTAGTGATGGCCTTTTCAAGTGTTAATAGTAACGCAGGTAATAATATGAGATTTGAAAACAGAGCGATTAGAAGCGTAACTGCCACTAAAACGCCAAGTGCGACTGTTCCACCAAATTGAGAGACACCGAAAATACCAAATCCAAAAAAGAGAATTATGGATGTATAAATCATACTCACTCCGGTTTCTTTGAGTGCCAAAACTACAGCTGCCCGAATACTCCAATTGGTTTCTGACAGCTCTTGTCTGTATTTTGCCAGATAGTGAATAGTATCATCTACTGAGATACCAAATGCAATACTAAACACAAGTATTGTGGATGGCTTTATTGGTATGTTGAAAAATCCCATCAAGGCCGCTGTCATTATGAGCGGAAATAGGTTTGGAATGAGGCTCACCAAAACCATGCGTTTGGATGAAAACATCCAAGCCATAAAGGAAGCGATGAGAATGATGGCTAATAAGAGACTGGTGAACAGGTTTCGCACCAGATATTCAGTGCCTTTAAAGAAAACTACACTTGCTCCTGTTAGTGATGTATTATATCGTTTGGCTGGAAAAACTGAGTCAATAGTGCTTCTGATCTTTTCATCCAACTCGCCCATTCGGTTAGTGCCCACATCTTTCATTCTAAAGCTCAGACGCGTTCGTTGTTTCAGCGAATCAACAAATGTATTGATAATTCCTGATTGTCCACCTGTTTCTGATTTACCTACATAGGAAAGGATAAAATTACGTTCTTGGTTGCCTGGAATTCCGTAATATTTTTCTTTCCCATTGTAGAAGGCTTGTCGGGCAAATTTGACTACTTCAGTTAAAGAAAGCGGTTTTGAGATCTCATCTAACTTAGATAATTCGCTTTGTAACTTATCCATGCGTTTCAGTGAGCTAGCCTGCAGTACTCCTTTGGGTTTTTTAGTATCGATCATTATCTCCAGGGGCATTAACCCATTGAAGTTTTCTTCGAAAAACTTCAAATCTATATAAAGTGGATCATCATGTGGAATATCGTCCAGCATGTAACCGGTGGTTTTAATTCTTGAAATACCGATTGCTCCAAGAAACAACATAATACCTGTAATCCAATAGATAACAGTTCGATGGTTCAATGATATTTTTACGAGGTAATTGACGATTCTGGAAATAATTTGATTGTCCAGATGTTTGACATGCCGTTCCTTAGGACCATCTAAAAAGCTAAAAATAATGGGGATAAGTAAAATAGACATCACGAAAACCACTATGATATTGATCGCAGCAATGACACCAAATTCAACTAAAATTTTACTGCTGGTAAAAATGAAGGTCGCAAACCCTGAAGCGGTAGTTAAATTTGTCAGGAAAGTGGCATTTCCTATTTTTCGGATAACCCGCTGTAGAGCCTTAATCTTATTACTGTGTTTACGATATTCCTGATGGTATTTATTTAACAAGAAAACGCAATTGGGAATCCCGATCACGATAATGAGCGGGGGAATCATCCCTGTTAAGATGGTAATTTTATAGCCAAATAGTGCTTGTATGCCCAGTGCCCATATAACTGCTACGATTACCACCAGCATGGAATACATAACGACTTTGAAAGAACGAAAAAACAGGAAGATAATAATGGCTGTTATTCCCAGAGCTAAAAAGATGAACATATTCAGTTCTCCCTTTATCATCTCCGCAGTAGTCACTCTAATGTAGGGTAATCCTGAATAGTGAATTTCTTGTTTTGTTTTATGAAAATAGGCATTTCCGACTTCGCGAATGTCATCAATTAATTTGACTCGGGCTGGGCTATGTAAGATATCGGCATCCAAAGTGACGGCCATTAAATAGGCATCTGTACTTTTATTATATAAGATACTTTCATAGAATGGAAGCGACTGAAATACACTTTTTAACGAGTCTAGTTCTGTTTGGTATTTCACATGTCCGGGGAAAATTTGCTCGATCTCAAATACTTTTTCTGTAGTATTTTTTTTTAGATTATAAGCTTGCCCGACGGAGAAAATAGAATTAACACCTTCAATGGTAGTTAATTGATCTGAAAAGTCTTGCCAGGCATTAAAATCGGATAGTTCAAAAAAGTTATCGTTCCGAATGCCAATTACAACCAGGTTCCCCTCGTTCCCAAATACATCAACAAAGGATCCGTATTCAATATAAGTGGAGTCGTCTTTGGGAAGTAATGGAGCATATTGATAGGACATTTCAATCCGTCGGGATTGAAGGCCCATAAATAATGTCAATAAAAAAAGAATGGCCAATATGGCTATGCGATTGCGCAAAATGAAGCGCGCTATTTTAATCCACATCTGTTAGTTCATTTAAAATCATGCGAAAATAGGTAAAAGGGATTCCTCACACAATAGAGTTAACTGTTCATTGAAACAATTCCTTCGATTTCAACCAATAAATTATCCCGGCAAACGTCTGAAAGTACAAATGTGTAATTGTCAGCTGGTAATTGTTCTTTGACGAGCTGTTCTACATGATCTGCATCCATCTCATTTTTTATATAAACCCGAACAAAATCAAAGGTAGAATCAGCCTCGCCCTCTATATTATTTGCTTGCAAATTGGTTCGCGTAATGAGTGCCTTAATGTTATTAATGGTGTGTGTGGTTTGGTCAGAAACATCAGTCGATTCAAGAGTCTCCTCTCCCGCAATAGCTGCTGTACCTGAAATAAAGATTACTTCCTTACCCAGAATGACTGAAAAAGTAGCTCGCTCAAAGAATGGCGGACGTTTATTACTTGTATTTAATGGATCTCCCTCCAAAACCCTTTCAGAATAAGTGTAGGCGTCCTGTTGTATGGGACTTTTTATGGGATAGTTAGTTAGATTGTTACCAGCAATATAATCTATTGTTATGCCAGCAGTTTCGCATCCAATTCCGGTAGCTGCCGGGAAACCACTGTTGAAAATGGCGGGATCATAATAGAAGGATCTGACTTCGTTGAAAATTTGGTAGCGTTGTAAGTGTTGGCTGCCTTGTTTTTCATACCCTAACAAGTTTTCAATAAAATTCCATTGGCGAACAACGTTTGAGAAGTCCATTTCTTCATGATCCAACAGTTGCTCAGCAAAATCAAATGCTTTTTGAACGGATAATAGAAATTGACCCGAAGATGGAAAAGTGATACCCCCTGAAAATAGTGCCTTTTCATCATCTTTTTGAACCAACGTGTAGCAATGCTCTTGATATTGTTTATGGGTTATGGATGATTGTGATATGTCATCCAGGTAGATAATCTCAATGTTAATCAGTAAATCGTTAGTCGCTGGTTGTGCTACCAGGCAATGCGCCGGACATTCATTATCAAAAATGTATTCAAGGTTTTGTTTAAAAGCAATATTTAATTTTTCCCATTCTTCGATTGATGTAGCTGTAGTAAATGCGTTTATCTTTATAATTTGCTGTAAGCTTATGTTTGATTCTGACAAGTTAAAAGCCAAATGTCGACCAAAATCATTTTCTTGAAATAGTGTTGACGTCTCTGCTTGAGTAGTATAATGCTTCATCTCTTCGAATTTCCCGCAAGTGAATAATTGACTGTAGTTGTTTAACCGTTAATCTCTTTGTATTACGGCAAAGTTAAACGAATATCCAAGAAGTTCGGTCCTCTGTTTTTTAAATTTAGAACTGAACGACTTCAAAAATTATTGCTAAAAAAGAAACCAATCTATCCAAATTCCGTACCAAGTCCAAATAAGATGTTGAATTTTTGTTAGGATGGATTATTATGAAAAAAATTTTGTTTTTATTGGGGATTCTCATGTTACCCCTAGTGGCCACCTCCCAGGTGGACAAATTTAAATCAGTATTTACACTTAATTTTATTCGTTACATTGGTTGGCCTGAAGAGACTAAGCAAGGTGATTTTGTCATCGGTGTCGTACGTGATAAAGAGATGGTAAGTTGGTTAACGAAACAATCTGCCGGGAAAAAATTTGGATTTCAGAATGTTGTCATTAAGGAGTTTAGGTCGGCTGATGAAGTCACCAATTGTCAAGTGATTTATGTTTCTTCCAATGTGAATTTTTCTAAGAGCGCTGCGACTATTGTGAATAAAATAGGAGGTAAAAACACTTTAATTATTTCCGAAAGTGAAGGTGCCACTAAATTTGGTTCCATGATAAACTTTGTAATTCGGGAAGACAAGCTTAAATTTGAAATCCATAAAGCGAATGCGGCCAAGTTTGGACTTCAAATTAGCTCTAAGCTTGAAAGCATGGCTTCGGCAATCAGTTTATAATGTTATAATAATCTAACAATGAAAAATATCAAACTTAATATCACCCGAAAGCTAGGACTTGGTTTTGGGGTGATATTGGTCCTTATTTTCGCAAATGGGATTTTGACTTTTACCAGTATTTCGAATAGCCGTAATCAGAATAAAATTCTTACGGAGGTGTATTCACCTTCTTCTGATAAGTTACATGAACTGGCTGGGATGGTAACAAATTCTAAAATGCTTATTCGTAACTGGGTATTTATTGATAAACAATCAGGGACGCCCGATAAGATTAAACTTCAGGAACTGCATGGAAAAGAATTTCCAGCTTTACGTGATGATCTAAGTAGTTATACTGGTGGCTGGGAAGAGAGTGATGTTGCTCGTATGGATTCTCTCTTTCATAGTGTTGATTCATTGTTTCAAATGCAACAATACATCATGACCAGTCTTAATTCATTTGAGGCTTATGAAGATGCAATGGTACTGTTTGAGGTTGAACCACAAGTACAAGAGGGTGGAGAGGTGATTAATTTGGCTGATGAATTAATTCAAAGCGTGGAGTTTTTGTCGAGTAAGTATATGGAAATGAGCGACAAGGCTCTTTTGGAGACCAATAGTAGTTTTTCTTTCTTAAGATGGTTCATTGGAATAATGAGCCTGATAATCATCGTTATTTCCGCAGGAACTGCCTATGTATTATATAAAGCAATTGTTTTTCCGCTTAATAAAGGCGTTGTGTTCGCACAAGCTATCGGAAAAGGAGATTTAACTGCAACGGTTGACGTACAGCAGGATGATGAGATTGGTGACTTAGCTAAGGCTTTGGTCATCATGGCTGATAATCTGAAAAAGACGGTAATGTCTATTAAGCACAATGCTAATGACTTGGTATCTAATAGTACGCAATTGAAATCTAGTTCTCTTCAATTATCCAAGGGATCTGCTGATCAGGCAGCCTCTGCAGAGGAAGTGTCAACTTCGATTGAGGAAATGGTTGCAAATATTGATCAAAATACTGATAATGCAATCCAGACTGAAAAAATTACTATTGAAACAGCCAAAGATGTGAACGTGGCGGATGGCCTTTCTTCTCAAGCAGCTAATGTTATGAAGGATGTTTCTCAGAAGATTAATATCATTAGCGATATTGCTTTTCAAACGAATATATTAGCCTTGAATGCAGCTGTGGAAGCAGCGCGTGCCGGTGAGCATGGTCGTGGTTTTTCGGTGGTAGCAGCTGAGGTACGTAAATTAGCAGAACGCAGTAAGAGTGCTGCAGATGAAATTGTTTCTCTGGTAAAAATTGGGTTGAAAGTATCCACCGAAGCAGGTGATAAATCGAAGGCCTTGGTCCCTGATATTGAGCAAACCACTCAGTTGATAAAGGAGATTTCAGCAGCTAGTATGGAACAAAAGACTGGGGCTGAACAAATAAACCTGGCAATGCAGCAGCTCAATATGATTACACAAGAGAATGCTTCCTCATCGGATGAACTCACTCAAAGTTCCGATGCTTTAGCTAACTTAGCTAATAACTTAAAATCAGCTGTTAGCTATTTTAAGATTGGTGATGAGGAAGACGATGCAGATTTTGTAATTCAAGAAGACCCGAAAGAAGAGAAGGGTAATAGAACAGCTTACGAAAAACCGATTGAGAAAAAGTCGACAGTGACAAATCCTTTTTCTAACTTTGATAAAGAAATGGATTTGGATAATTATGAGAAATTTTAATTAAAAAGCTATGGATAAGTTGCCTTATGACATAAAGATAGTTGACGAGCAAAAAAAAGTTTCATTTCGTTTTTCAGGTCAGCTTATAATTAACTATATTGAGAAGATAGTTGAAGATGTGAAAGGAAAAGTTAATCTGCAGAAGGACTTAGAAGTTGTGGTTGATAATCCTGACGCTATTGATGTTACATTTATTCAACTTATTTTGGCTTTGAAATCCACATATAGTAAACAGGATAAAAATGTAACTTTCTCATTTACACTCTCAGAAGAGTTGAAAACACTGATTGTAAATTCTGGTTTTTATAACGTGCTTAATTAAAATAATAATAGATCCTTAGAATTATGGCTAAAACAGTTCTTATTGTTGATGATTCTGAAAGTATTCGGGAAGTAGTCAACTTTACACTACAAAATGAAGGGTATGATGTCTTAGTAGGAGTGGATGGAGAAGACGCCCTCCAGTTTTTAGATGGTCGCAACATTGATATTGTTATCACTGACCTTCATATGCCAAACTTAGATGGACTTGGATTGATTCGAAAAGTCAGGGAGATGGAAGCCTATAAACACATTCCTATCTTGTTTCTGACGACTGAATCTCAGGCTGCTAAGAAGATGGAGGCGAAGCAGGCCGGGGCTACTGGTTGGATTATTAAACCGTTTGTTCCTGCTAAATTGCTAAGTGCTATTTCTCGCGTGTTACGATGAAAGACAAAATCAGGAATATCTTTATTCGGGAGACATCAAATGATTTAGCCCTCATTCAAGAGGAAATAGTGAATAATGCGAAAGAAATAATCCCTGAAGGATTGGTGGAGAAGGTATTTCGCGCAATGCATACTATCAAAGGTTCAGGTCCAATGTTTGGGTTTAGCCATTTATCTGATGTTGCCTTACCTGTTGAAAAGGTTTATAAAGAGCTATACAATGGCGAAGGTCAAACAAACAAGCAGTTAGTTGAAAAAACTTCAGATGTTATTAACTTACTTCAGAAAGCATTAACGGAATGTGATGCTCATATTCCTAATTCTAATGAGGAAAGAGCCTTGATTGAGTTTTTTAATAACATTTGTCCATTTAATGCAGGAAGCGATGATTGATAAATTCAAGGTTAAATTTGTAGAAGAATCGCTGGATAATATCAACGATTTGGAAGAAGCTTTATTGCTTCTCGAGAAGGACACGAGAAATCATGAAATTATTGAACGAATTTTTCGTGCCATGCATTCTCTTAAAGGGGGTGGTGCGATGTTTGGTTTCAATGATCTTAGTGAATTTACACACCATCTTGAGACAATATTTGACTTAGTTCGCAATGATAAGTTATCCGTAGATAATAAGATAATTTCTCTGACATTTGAAGCAATTGATCATATTAAGCATCTTTTAGATAGGGGTGACTTAACGGATCCGAGCGAAATAAAGGAGCAGAAAGATTTTATTGCCCGGGTACAACAAGTTTCCGAAACAGACCAGGATGTGTCCAAAGAAGTAGATGAAACGCCTGTTATTGGTGATGATGGATCCAACACCTATTTAATCAATCTCAAGCCCAATGCTGAGATCCTACGAAATGGAACAAATCCATTCTATTTGCTGGATGATTTGCATGCTATGGGAAGTGCGCAGGTTTTAGCTTTTTCTTCGAAAGTACCTGTGTTAAGTGAGTTAGATCCTGTGGGTAATTACATTGAATGGCAAGTGGTTTTGAATACATCTGAATCTGTTAATGATATCAAAGATGTATTTATTTTTGTGGAGGATGAATGTACAATAGATATTACTAAGCTCTCTGCAGGAAATTTATTGGAAAATGAAGAAGTTAAGAGAGTTATCTTAGATGCTGTTGGAAAACAAGTAGCCCTTCTTCCTGATCAGTTGAAAAGTCTTGCTTCATCAACAGTTACAGAGCAAGGTAAGTCGGAAACTAAAAAGAAAGTACAACTTAAAGAGCATAAAATTTCTAGCATTAGGGTTTCATCAACGAAAATTGATGAGCTTGTAAACCTGGTAAGCGAGCTCGTAACAATACAGGCTCAGTTAAATTTGTATGCAGAAAAAGATGGTAATCCGGGAATCCTTTCATTAGCTGAAAATATTCAGAAGTTAAGTAGGCAACTTAGAGATAATGCATTTGAGATTAGTCTGATTCCACTTCAAAGTGAATTAATGCGTTTTCAAAGGTTGGTACGTGATCTTTCGAAAGAGTTAGATAAAGATATTGATTTTGTTATTGAAGGTGGAGACATCGAATTAGATAAAAATATAATTGAGCATTTGACAGATCCATTGCTTCACATTATACGAAATTCGGTTGATCATGGTATCGAACTTCCGGAAGAAAGGATAAAAGCAGGAAAATCGCCCAAAGGAACAATTATTTTTAAAGCGTTTTATTCCGGTGCTAGTGTTATAGTAAAAGTACTGGATGATGGACGTGGGATCGATCCTAATCAGATTGTTAAAAAGGCAATTAGCAAAGGATTAATAGATAAGAATGTTGAGTTATCTAAAAAAGAGATATTTGATCTTGTCTTTTTAAGCGGGTTTTCTACTAAAGAGCAAGTTTCTGATGTATCTGGTCGTGGCGTTGGGATGGATGTGGTTAAGAAAAAAATTGGTGAGATTCGAGGTGAGGTATCTCTTGACTCTGATGTCGGAATGGGCACAACATTAACGCTGGAGTTACCTCTAACGCTTTCAATTATTGATGGACTTCTTGTTAAGGTCGCAGAAAGTCAATATGTTATTCCAATTGCCAATATAGAGAAAATTCATGCTATGGATAGCGTGAAGTTTGGGTCTACATTTAACCATGTGGTTACAATTGAAGAAAATCAATTCCCTTTTATTGATCTTCGAGAGACTTTTAACGAAACAGTTAATAATGATGGTTCTCAGCAATTGATATTAGTAAAATACGAAGATCGTAAAGTTGGTCTAATGGTGGATCAGGTCATTGGCGAGTATCAGACTGTTGTGAAGGCTATGGGGCGTTTCCTTAAGAAGCAGGAAACAATCTCGGGTGCTTCTATCATGGGCGATGGTACCATTTCCATGGTGATTGATACAAATCGGTTGATTCATCTCAATGCTATGAAAAAGTACAGGACTTCTTAAGAGTATACATTATGAAAGAACAAATGACATCCTTGATTTCTTTTTATATCAATAAAGAAGTATTTGCTTTTGACACTTTAAAAGTGCGTAATATTCTGGAATTTGGACAGTTTACTAAGGTGCCCAATGCTAAAGATTATTTGTTAGGAGTTATTAATCTTCATGGAAATATCATTCCCATAGCTGACTTGCGAATGATGATGGGTGTTGAGTCCATTGACAATACTCAGGATACAGCGATTATTGTTGTTTCTGATGATGGAAAAGCTGATTCTTTAATCGGATTTGTAGTTGATGGTGTGAAAGAGGTGTTTGATATTGATACAACTGCCCTTCAGGATTCGGTCTTTAACGGCAATACTGGACTAATAAATGCATTTACTGGATCCATTTATCGTGGTAAGGATTTTATTCATGTTATTGATTTGATTGAGTGTGTTCAGGAGGTGGAAAAATAAACTATCGGAAAAATGGATCAGGTAATAAACTCATATCTCACATTTTCAGTTGGAAACAATACATTTGGTATCCATGTTGAAAAAGTTGAAGAAATAAAGGAATATATCTCTCCAAAGGCTGTGCCGGAAAGCTTGCCTTATGTGAAAGGTGTAATTGATCATCGTGACGAAGTTATTCCGGTGATTGATGCTGCTCAAAAGTTTAATCTTGGAAAAATTGAAATCACACCTCAGACCTGTATTGTTGTTCTCGAAATAGAAAAGCAGACAGGTGAATCGTTTAAGATTGGTGTTTTAGTTGATAATGTTTCAGACGTTTTTGAGTCAGATCCAGAGAAAGTTAAGAAAATTGAAGACGACTATAAGCCAGGTTATATATCGGCAACTTATCGTACTGAATCACTTTTGGTAATGATTTTAAATGCTAATAAAGTGTTTTCAGAAACAGATATTGTGGCAATGGATAAAATGATAGGAGAGCTTAATTGATTTATTACAATAAATAGATATACCTATGTCCGAGGATAAAATGGATAATCATTTAAAGAAAGATTTGGATGCTTTTAAGGCAGAGCTGTCTGAGAAGGATTTTCAAGCTTTTAGTGATTTCATTTACAACGAGTATGGTATTAAAATGCCACCCATTAAACGGGTTATGTTACAAGGGAGGCTCTTAAAGCGTATTAGAGAGTTAAACATGAACTCTTATACAGAGTATAAAGATTATTTTTTTAGTAAGGAGGGGCAGCAAAATGAATTGTTTAATTTTCTTAATGTAGTAACGACTAATAAAACTGATTTTTTTCGCGAACCATTACATTTCGATTTTCTGCAAAAGGAAATTTTAGCAAAGTATCAAGGGGCTCATAATAATCAGCCATTTAAAATATGGAGTGCAGGATGTTCCAGCGGTGAAGAACCTTATACAATTTCGATTGTTTTAAACGAATTCAAAAAAACAACTCCAACATTTAATTTCTCAATATTAGGTTCTGATATTTCTAATAAAGTATTGAGCGCTGCTGCTAAAGGAGTATATAATGAATCAAAAATTGGGCTGATACCTCTGGAATTTAAGAAGAGGTATTTTTTGCGTAGTAAGGATCGAACCTCTCCAACTGTCAGAGTGAAACCTGAACTTCAGGCAAATATTGCCTTGAAGTATGTTAACCTGATGGACAGTTATTATGACGTGAATGAGAAGTTCAAGGTTATCTTTTGCAGGAATGTACTGATCTACTTTGATCGGGCTACGCAGGAGCAAGTAATTAATAAATTATGTAATTATCTGGAACCTGGAGGGTATTTTTTTATTGGGCATTCAGAGTCTTTATCAGGTATGAATGTGCCTTTAAATCATATTAAACCTACAATATTTAGAAAAGTATAATATAAGTCCGGACTATAAATTATAAATCATGAGCAATCTATCGGATAGGCAGCTTTTACGCGAATTAAGACTAAGACTGGAAGAGAGAAAAAAATTAGATGACGAACTGAAAGAGTTATCAAAAGATTTTCAGGGAGTTACTAAAAAGCTTAAGGAGTCAGAAGCGCTTAAAAGTCACTTTATCTCCAATATTTCGAATGAAATTGTAAACCCATTTACTTCCATTCTGGGATTATCTAAAGCCATTTTATCTGTTGAGAAAAATGACTGGAAAAAAGTGGTTTCAATGGTGGCATTAATTCATAGCGAGGCCTTTAATCTGGACTTTCAATTGCGGAACATTTTTGTAGCCGCTAAAATTGAAGCTGGAGAAATTGCACCAAATATCACTAAGGTTAACATTCGTAGCCTTGTTCAAACAGTTATTGACTCCTTTAATATCATTTCCAGAAAAATGGGTATTGATATTGAAACTCAGTTTAATATTGAACATGGTTTTGGTAAGAACTTTTATTTTAAAACTGATTCAGAAAAACTTAAACTGGTCCTTAGTAATTTGATTAACAATGCATTGAAGTATAGCTATAAAGATAGTAAGGTCATTGTTAAATTGTGGGTTGATGATGATGTATTAAGTGCTTCTGTTCAGGATTTTGGTACCGGAATATCAGAGAAGAATCAAAAGATTATTTTCGAACGTTTTAAACGTCTTGATTCAGGTATTAATTCCATTAATCGTGGACATGGGCTTGGTTTATCTATAACTAAAGCACTTTTAGACGTGTTGGAGGGTAACATAGAAATTCAAAGTCAAAAAGGAGAAGGATCCATTTTTACTGTTACCTTACCTGAGGCCAAGAATTTAATTGAGGGTTTTAGTGGAGAAGGAAATGATATTTTCTTCGATGAAGGTGATGAGATTTTTTAAGGAGAATTAAATGGAAAATAAGTATTTGCAACATTTTCTATATCCATCTTCATTGTTTGTCAGTAGGGAACCATATGTTATAAAAACGATACTGGGAAGCTGTGTGGGAATATGTTTATGGGATAAAAGGCTTAAATATGGTGGCCTCAACCATTACATGTTGCCCAACTGGAATGGCAATGATTTGGCTTCGCCTAAATATGGTAATATTGCTATAGATAAACTGTTGGAACGTATGTTATACTCCGGTAGTAATATTAAAGATATACAAGCTAAAGTATTTGGAGGAGGCGAGTTATTAGAAGCAAGTACCGGTAATTCCAGCTTAATAGGTGAGCGAAATATTCGCGTTGCGCGTTTAATGTTGGAAGAGCGAAAAATCCCGATTGTAGCATCCAGTACTGGTGGCAAAAGAGGTAGAAAGATATTATTTTTTACTGATACCGGCGAAGTGCGGCATAAGTTTTTAGAAAAAAGGGTATATTAAGCGGATAATTGATCAGTCAGTTTGAGTAGGTCGTTTGGGATTTAAAAAATTTGATGAATGAAAAAGAAAATTCGTGTTCTTGTAGTAGATGACTCTGCCGTTGTAAGGCAAAGCTTAACCTCTATCTTAGAATCAGATGCTGATATTGAGGTAATGGGGACAGCTGCTGATCCAATTATTGCGGTTAAGAAAATCATGAAGGAAATTCCTGATGTGATTACGTTGGACATTGAAATGCCAAGAATGGATGGATTAACTTTTTTGCGCAAAATAATGTCCCAACATCCGATTCCTGTGGTTGTTATTTCTAGTCTTACTACAGAAGGGACAGAAGTAGCTATGAAAGCATTGGAATATGGGGCCAGTGAAATTATTGGGAAACCGGCTATGAATGCTGCTCAATTCATCAATGAGTCAAAGATCTTGCTATGCGATGCGGTTAAAGCTGCTTCACAAGTAAAGTTGAAACGGAGAAAAATTGTTACACCCACTGTTCAACAGGTTAAGCCGAAGTACTCGGCCGATGTGATGATTGATAAGGTAACGACTTTTAAACGCATTATTGATACTGATAAGATTATTGTGTTAGGTGCCTCTACTGGAGGTACGGAAGCTATTCGTCAGTTTTTAAAGAATATGCCAGATAAAATGCCAGGCATCGCTATTGTACAGCATATGCCTGAAGGTTTTACGAAATCCTTTGCAAATAGTCTGAATAGTATTTGTGGACTGGAGGTGAAAGAGGCTGAAAATGGTGATAAGTTATATCAGGGAAGAGTACTGATCGCTCCTGGAAATAAGCATATGTTACTGAAACGAGTTGGGAAGGAGTATATGGTGGATGTCAAAGAGGGCCCATTGGTTAATAGACATCGGCCTTCAGTAGATGTTTTATTTCGTTCGGCTGCCCGGTATGCTGGTAATAATGCTACTGGAATATTATTGACTGGAATGGGTAATGATGGTGCTAAAGGATTATTGGAACTAAAAGAATCCGGAGCTCATACTATTGCTCAGGACGAGGCCTCATCTGTTGTCTTTGGTATGCCCAAAGAAGCTATAAAATTAGATGCCGCCGAAAAAATATTAGCTTTAGATAAAGTAGCCCCTTACCTAATTTCTCAATTTGTACGTTAATTGTGATCTCTAATTGATTAAACAGTTAGTAATTAATACTGTTTTGTATGAAGAAAGTGAATGTAAAAACTATAAAAAGTAATTATACATTTAGAGGATTTTTAATCGGATTAGTCTTATATATGGCTTTCCTTTTTTTTGTTCTTGAGGTATTTAAGGAAAATGCGCAGAATCCATCTTTTTTGAAATTGTATATTTCGTTTCCGAGTCTGTGGTTAGCGACATTTCTACCTATTGGTTCGGCAATACTTGGTTATTTCGTGGCCAGTAATTTTGTTCAGGTAATACGCAATCAAAAAAAGCATTTAAAAAAGGAATCAAAACGATCTCAGTTTGTCCTCGATTTCGTTGATAATTTAAGGGAGGGAAATTTTCAAGTCGCATTACCTTTAAATGAGAAGAAAGATAAATTAGCCAGATCGCTATTTCGATTGAGAGATTACCTAATTAAGAGTAAGAAAGATGCAGAACAGCGTAGGATAGAGGAAGAGCAAAGGAATTGGGTGACTCAAGGGGTGGCTCAATTTGGTGAATTACTACGGAAGGAAAATGACAATATTGAAGATCTCAGTTACAATATTCTTAGGTACCTGGTAGATTACATGAAAATTAATCAGGCCGGATTCTATTTATTAAATAAATCAGGCGTAGAAGAACGACATTTTGAGTTAACGGCGTGCATTGCTTTCGAAAGAAAGAAATTTGCAGATAAACATATTAGATGGGCTGAAGGATTAGTTGGTAGATGTGCACTCGAAAAGGAAACTATTTACTTGACGGACGTGCCCAATGATTATGTTAATATTACATCTGGCTTAGGGGAGTCCAACCCTCGTTCTGTTCTTTTGGTACCATTGAAAACTAATGATGAGATCTTTGGTGTTATTGAAATGGCCACTTTTCAACATCTTCAGGAGTTCGAAATTGAATTTGTTGAAAAAACTGCTGAAAGTATTGCGTTAACTATCTCTTCAGTACAAAATAATATTCAAACTAATAAACTGCTAAAAGAAACACAGAATCAGGCGGAACGTATGTCTCAGCAAGAAGAAGAGTTGCGGCAAAGTTTGGAAGAAATGCAAGCTACTCAAGAGGAAAGCGACCGTCGTGAAGTGGAGATGAAAGGGATACTTGAAGCGATTGACCATGCTGCCATTAGTTCTGAATTTGAAACGGATGGGACCTTGATTTCTGTAAATCAAAATTTCTTAAGGACTTTCCGATATAAGCCAGAAGAGATCGAAGGTCAAAATATTAAGATTTTCGTGTTTAAAGATGATGCTGAGGAACTAGATCAAATACTCAATGATCTTCGCAATGGACATAATTTTAAGGGACGTGTCCGTCGTCGAACAAAAATGGGGGATGAAATTTATCTGTTAACTACATATACTCCGGTGATCGACCATGAAGGTGAAATCGTTAAGATATTAAGCCTGGAGAATGATATTACAGAACAGGTAACTATGGAAGAGGAGTTGAAGCATAGTAAGGATGAATTAGGTATTATGCTAGACGAGGCCAAGAAAGAAGTAACAGAACAGTTCAAGGAAGTAGAGGCAGTTAAAATACGAAATGAAAAAACACTTGAAGGTGCATTGGATGCTATTCTTACAACTAATAAGGAAGGTATCGTTGAATTTTTTAATGTGGCTGCTGAAAAACTTTGGGGATTTGATCGCAATGAAGTATTAGGTCAACATGTTGAGTTATTGTTCTCAAAAGAGACAGTTCAAAATGACGAGTTTATTTCTGCTTTTGTGTCAAATGAAAAAGAGAAAATAATAGGCGAGCGTCGTGAGGCACCGATTAAGAATAAAATTGGTGAAGAAGTGGCTGTTTTGTTCTTATTATCAGAAGCTAAAGTTGGGGATGATCACTCATATACTGCCTTTATACAAAATGTTGAAGTAGAGTTATTCTAATTTTCAACTAAAAGATTTGTGGAGATGGATGTTAAAACGTATTTAAAGGAGTTAAAAGCACACACCCCTTATGATTTTAGTGATTATTCTGATAATTCAATTCATCGAAGATTACAGAAAGTACTGAAGGATCATCAGCTCACGATGGATGAATTGCTGGAAAAAACCAGATCTGACAAGTACTTTGTTGAGCAATTAGTGGAAGAAATCACGGTTAATACCACTGAAATGTTTCGTGATCCTGACATCTGGATTGCTTTTTATAATCGAATTTATCCGTTACTTAAAAATCGGACTTCAATCAATATTTGGCATGCCGGATGTAGTTCAGGACAAGAAGTATATTCTAATATTATCATGCTGAATGAACTAGGTCTTTTAGAGCGAAGTAAGATCTATGCTACTGATTTGAATTCAAAAATGATCAGTCAGGCAAAATATGCCACTTATAGATATCGTTTTAATAAAAAACACATTGATATCTTTAATTCAAAACTGAAGGCTAATCCTGTGGGTGAAATTTCTCATATTGAAATTGATAAATACTACGATGTCTCGGAAGAGAATGATTCAATGAAAATTAAAGGTTTTATTAAGAATATACCAAATTTTCAGAAGCATGATTTGGTCCAGGAGAAGTTACCTTTTTATAATAAATTTGATATTATTTTCTGTCGAAATGTGTTGATTTATTTCAATACCTCACTTCAAACGAAAATTTTCCAGTTTTTTTATGATAGACTGCATCAAGGAGGTATTTTATTACTTGGTAACCATGAAGGTTTAACAGGTTTTTTCAAAACTAAGTTTACCAAGAGTGATCCTTTTTATGTAAAAAATAATGCCTTCCATTTTAAATATCAGTAAATGGCTATTAGTTACAGCATAAATGAATTGAGGGAACTTGCAGAGCGATTAACTGTAGTAACGAAATTGCCTTACAATGAATTGACTCACTCTTTTTTTAAACGGCGATTAGCTGTGCTTTATGAAAAAAATGCAATTCGTAAGACTCAGCAGTTCATTTCAATGTTAGAAGAGGATCAGTTTATTGACATTGTTAATGATGAATTTGCGATTGCTACTACCGAGCTATTTCGTGATCCCGGATTTTGGAGGAGATTGAGGCGTCTAATCATCGAATCTGAAATTGAATTAGATCAAACTACAAAAGTATGGATCCCTGATGTTTCTTCAGGGGAGGAGTTATATAGTTTTTTAATTTTGCTTGAAGAGTCTGGCTTATCAGGACAACCGGAGATAATGACCAGTTATATTTCCAAGGAATCGTTTAAGCATGTTCAGGAAGGTTTAATTACTACAAAAAAAGCTGAAACCAATAACTACAATTATAAGCGTTTTGAAGGAAGGGATAAATTGGAAGCCCACTTCGTGAAAGACAAGGGGCGTGTTTTCCTAAAAAAGGAGATGTTTAGAAATGTAAAAAGTGAATATGGCCTTTTTCCATCGGAAGATATTGAATATAAGGCATCTATCGTTATTTTTAGGAATAAAATGTTATATTACAATAAGGTTTTTCATGAAAGGCTTGTTGAGCAGATTGATCGAAATACCAAACCTGGAGGGATTATATGTCTTGGTATAAAAGAGACCTTACCAAGGTGTTTTTCGAAGCGATTTGAATGTATAGATGAAAAAGAAAGTATTTATAAGAAGTATAAATTTTTGACTGATTAAACTTGCAATGGAACTACCTTTTAAAGCAATCGTTATAGGCGGATCTGCGGGCAGTTTTTCTGTGGTAACGAAAATTCTGTCCAAATTAAGAGCGGATTTTCCTCTACCAATTGTTTTATGCTTGCATCGCTTGAAACACGTCCGTTCAGGATTAGTGGAAGGTATTAATTTGAAGTCCAAAATTAAAGTTGTGGAACCAACTGACAAAATTAAAATCCGACCTGGAAATGTTTATTTAGCACCTTCAAATTATCATCTCTTTGTCGAGTATGATAGCACCTTTTCTTTGTCAACCGAAGAGCCATTAAATCATAGTAGACCTGCAATAGATTATACCTTGTCATCTGCAGCCTATGTTTATAGAAACAAGCTCATTGGAATTCTTTTAACCGGAGCTAATAAAGATGGTGCGAAGGGAATGAAGAATATAGCAGATAAAAAAGGTCTTACAATTATACAAGACCCGGATAGCTGCGAGGTTGATACCATGCCTAAGAGTGCTTTGAGATTATTTAAACCTGATAAGGTGTTATCTCCCGAAGAAATTGTAAATTTCTTAAATCAATTAATTGTATAGTTTTACTATGAAATCGGCTATGAGATATATTTATCTAATTGGTTCCTCCATCTTTTTATGGGCACTGCTGAAGTATTTTTTTATTGATGTTTATCTACCTATTGGTTTTGTCTTTCTAGAATTGCTTTCTTTCTTGTCTATTCTTGGAATGGTATACTATTTTTTACTAAATAGCCGAAAATCACAGAAATTGCAAAAGAAATTGGAAGACCGGTTTAGGTCCGAGAAAACAGAGTTAAAAGGAGAAATTAGGGCTCTAAAAGAAGCGTTACAAGCTTATAAAAACCAAGAGCTCAATCAAAGAAATTTTCAAACTAATAAAGAAGTTTTAATTGAGAGAATCCTTCATTTAGTAGCAGTTAAAAATACTGCTTCCACCATAACGGATGAAGTGATTAGACTTTTGAACCAATACTTTGAAGTAGGGGCTGCTATTGGATATGTATTTAATTCGGAAAGTCAATTATTTGATGTTCATTCCCGGTTTGGAATTGAGGATGATTGTGTCATTCACCCTGTCAAGATAGGTGAAGGTATTCATGGACAATCACTGACTGATGATCAACCTATTTTAGTGAAGGATATCCCGGAAGAATACATCGACATTCAATCGGCTATTGGAAAATCTAAGCCGCGATTTATCTATTTACTTCCGTTAATTATTGATGATAAAAGAAAAGTTTTATTAGAGCTTGCAACGTTTAAAGATGAGGCAATTGAGGTCATCTGGAAAGAAGTGGTTGCGCAGTTTAAAAATGAATAATAAGAGATAACATTTATATGTCAAAGTTATTTAGAAAAGTAAAGCCGTATTTTTCATTTTCTATTCTTAAAGAGAATGAACGATATGTTTTTACACTTGGACTCATTCTGATCTTGTTTCTTGTATGGTCTGGATTTATTAGGTTCAATGAAGCTGTCTTTTCGTTCAAAGGGATAATTGCCATTCACGGATCATTTCTGGTTTGGTTTGTAGATTTATGTGTTATAGCTATTCCATTTCTTATTCTTGTAGGTTTGAATCATGATAAGATTCGTACCAGAGACCTAACGGCACAAATTAAAATTCTCACTGATAGAATTGATCAGAATATTAATATTGCCGAGAAGATAGGGGAAGGTAAGCTGGATCAAATAACTATAGAAAGTGATGGTAAGCTTTCTGAGACACTTCTTAATCTTGGTGAAAACCTTAAAAAGACAAAAGAGAAGGAAGTGGCTTTTAACTGGATAACTAAAGGAAAAGATCAAATTTCTGATATTCTTCGATCACATACCAAAATTAATGATCTCGCAGATAATGTTATAAGGGGTATCATTGAATATTCAGGAGGTATTCAGGGATCTTTATTTTTACTGGAGAATAATGAGTTAGTTAATATATCCACTTATGCCTATAATCGCAAAAGATACGAGAATCAGATCATTTCTATTGGACTTGGGTTATTAGGTGAAGTCGCTTATGAAAAACAAATGATTTACCGGACAGAGATACCTGATGATTATTTCACGATTACTTCAGGTCTGTTAGGTGAACGAAAACCGAAAAGTCTAGTTATTGTACCTTTGCTTCAGGATGATATATTACAAGGTGTTTTGGAGGTAGCCTACTTACAGAAGGGATTACCTGATCATATACTTCATTTTGCCGAGGAATTGAGTAGTATGATTGGCCGTACAATTTATAATCTTAAGGTGAACGAGAAAACAGAAGTGCTACTTAAAGAGTCGCAAGATATGACTGTGACTTTAAAAGAAAATGAGAAGCAACTTCAGTTGAATGCATCCGAAATGCTGCAAGCGCAAGAAGAATTGGAACGATCTAATAAACTATTAGAATCTCAAATACAAGAAGTAGAACATGCCCAGAAACGACTGGAGGCCCTTTTAACTAATGCATCTGAGTTTATTTCCATATACAATGAAAATCAGGAACTAATATTTGAAAGTCCGTCAGTAAAGCGAATTTTAGGTTATCAAGATACTGATGAGATTAAAGGGATGGATCCCGACCTGTTAACACCTAGAGGTTATAAAACAATTAATAAACTCTTCCAATACTTATTGGAAACTCCAGGTGGAGAGCAGATGGCTCAATACACCTACTTGAAAAAGAATGGAGATAAATTGTTTTTGGAAACTCAAGGTAAAAATCTGTTGCATGATCCAGCCATTCGCGGGATAATTTTCAATACCCAGGATATAACGGAGAGGAAGAGGGCTGAGAAAGAGGAGCGGATGAAAAGCCGGATGCAGTCTTTATCAGAGAATTCACCTGATATGATCATTCGTATTAATCCTATGGGTAAATTGGTATATGTGAATCCGCAACTTGCAAAATTTGTGGGAGTAGCTCCTTCTGAAATCGTCAAGAAGCGGGTTAAGGATCTAGAGGTCGATGAGCGGCTTGTTCAATATATGTTGGAATCGCTTTCACAAGTGAGGGAAGAGTTGAATCAGACCATTTCCGAAGTTGAAATTTCAGGACCCAATGGCACTCAAATTATGGAGATTAAAGCCATACCTGAATTGAATGAAGAGAAAGATTTGGAATCTGTGCTATTTGTAGCTCATGATATGACAGATTTTAAGAAGATTGAGCAGGAGATCAAGGAGAAGAATAAGAAGATTTCTGACAGTATTAATTATGCTCAACGTATTCAAACAGCTATTTTGCCAGATACGGATCTATTGCAACAATTTTTCCCACGTTCGTTTATTTTTTATCGTCCTAAAGATGTCGTAAGTGGGGATTTTCCGTGGCTATTTAAAAAGGATAATCACTTTTATATTGCAGCGGTTGACTGTACAGGACATGGAGTTCCCGGCGCGCTATTATCTTTCATTGGCTATTTCTTATTGAACAATATTGTTAACACTGAAAGAAATATGAGTGCAGCGGAGATATTAGATGAATTGCACCTGGAAGTTAGACGTACTTTGCGGCAAGACCAGGAAGGAGCCAATGGACGTGATGGAATGGATTTGGCACTTTGTAAAATTGATCTGGAGTCCAATGAATTGCAATTTGCTGGTGCGCATAATCCGCTCTTTTATTTGTCTGAAGGTGAATTAACAGTTTATAAAGGTTCCAGAAAGGGTATTGGTGGTACACCATTGAAGAAAAAAATTGAAAAAGATTTTGAGAATAATATAATTGAATATAAAAAGGGAGATAAATTCTTTATCTTTTCAGATGGTTTACCTGATCAAACAGGAGGGCCCAAGGGTCGCAAATACCAATCAAAGCGGATGCGAGGTGTCTTTGAAGAGGATCCAACTCATACGATGGCCCATTACGGAAAGCATTTTGCCGAAGATTTTTACGATTGGATGGGCGATTACAAACAAGTTGATGATGTTTTATTGATAGGAATTGAATTGTAACTATATTTACAGCTTAAAGCACTAGGTTATTATGGATAAAATTAAAGAAAATCAAGGCTTTCTGGATTTTGCATATCAAATGTATAAATCTATGAAAACCAATGAAATTAACCTGGTTTATGAGGGCGAGGTAACACAAGAGATAACAAAAACTTTTACCTCATTAACCGAGAGAAGCCTGGCTAAAAGTGCCGAATCAAATACGGTACAACGTAAAGTATTCAACGTTATGGTTGAATGTCTTCAAAATATTAGCAAACATGCCGATTCATTGACCGAAGAGGAAGAAGATGAACGGAGGGGTATTGTGATGGTGAGTCATGGCGTAGAGAGCTATAATATTATCACAGGAAATGTGATAAAAAATGAGAAGATTCCAGAATTGCAAAAAAACCTTGAATTAGTCAACAGTCTTGATAAAGAGGGTTTGTCGAAACTATACAAACAGCAAATGCGGGAAGGACGTCTTTCTGATAAAGGAGGTGCTGGATTAGGTTTTATTGATATTGCAAAAAAAACTGGGAGTAAATTGACTTATCAATTCAAGGAATTGAATAAGGAGGTGAGCTTTTTCATTTTAACATCAACAATCAAAAGAAATTAAATTATTATATAACATGGAAGTAATAAACATTAAGGGAACTGACGATACCCCGAATGTAATTCTTGATAAGGATAAGGGGCATTTTGAAATTTCAGGACGTTCATTGCCTGAGGATGTTAATATGTTCTATACGCCAATTCTGGATTGGATTGATGGATATGCTGAGAGCCCAAATGATACAACCGAATTCGTGTTTAAATTAGAGTATTTTAATACGGCTTCTTCTAAAGTAATTCTGGACATTCTTCTGAAATTCGAAGAAATTGTAGAGAATGGGAATAAAGTTGTTATTAAATGGCATTATCATGAAGAAGAAGAAGATATGTTAGAAGCTGGCGAAGAGTATGCTGACATTGTTGATATTGCTTTCGATTACGTTGTTTATACGGACTAGTTAATTATTATCTCGATCCTTCGAAACTTAAGATATGAGTGAAGAAATTCTAAAAGCGTTAATGCAACTTTTTGGTTTGATTGCCAAACAAGATGGAGGTGTTGAATCAAATGAAACCGAATATGTTTTAACGTTTTTGAAACAGCAGCTATCCGCTGATGCTGTTGAGGAATATTACGCACTATTCGTTAAACACTCTAAGGAGAAGAGAGCATCAAAATTATCCCGAAATAATGAAGAAGATGAAAGTAAGGTTCAGCTTACTTCCATGAAAGATTCTGTAAAAATTTTGGGTATCTGTAAAAAGATCAATAAGCAGCTTAATAAGGAGCAGAAAGTTGTTGTTCTGGTAAGATTATACGAATTGGTGAATGCCGACCGTAAATTTACTGATCAACGCATGGCCATCATAAATACGGTGGCCGATGTTTTTAAGTTGGAAAAGGGTGAAATGGAGGCTATCGAAGCATTTATTGTAAATGATGAAATAGCCAAACTTGATTATGCTGATATTCTAATTGTCAATGATCAATTATCAAATTTTGCCGAAGCTAAGCATATTCAATCCGGAGCCTTAAACGGAAATATATATATTCTTCGTGTAAAAAGTGCGGGTTTGTATTTTATCCGTTATACGGGCGATCAGGATATATTTTTAAATGGCCTCCAGGTTAATAACCGGCGTATTTATCTGTTCCCTAAGGGTAGTTTTATGAAACTTCCCAAAGGAAAACCTGTCTATTATACGGATGTTGTTGGCCATTTTTTGTCTGATTCTTCTGCCTCCAAAATCTCATATGAGGTAAAGGAAGTTAAGTACCAATTCAAGTCGGGAGGTATTGGGCTTCGACATATTAATATTTCCGAGGAGCAAGGACGTCTGATTGGTATTATGGGGGCCAGTGGTGCCGGGAAGACAACTCTATTAAATGTTCTTTCTGGTATTGAATCGCCAACAGATGGAGAAGTGCTCATCAATGGATACAATCTTCATAAAGAGCGTGAGAAGGTTGAAGGAGTAATTGGTTATATACCTCAGGACGATCTTTTAATTGAGGAACTAACTGTTTTTGAAAACCTCTATTATAACGCCAAGCTTTGTTTTAGAGATAAAACAGAAGAAGAAATTACAGCGCTAGTTAATAGTACATTAACCAGTTTGGGACTGTATGAAAGAAGGGATTTAAAGGTTGGTTCTCCGCTTAATAAAATGATCAGCGGAGGACAACGAAAGCGTCTAAATATTGCTTTAGAACTCATTCGGGAACCGGGTATTTTATTTGTAGATGAACCAACATCGGGGTTGTCCTCTCGCGATTCGGAGAATGTGATGAACTTACTGCGTGAATTAGCATTGAAAGGTAAGCTCATTTTTGTGGTCATTCATCAACCCTCATCAGACATTTACAAAATGTTTGATAAAATGTTTATTCTGGATACTGGTGGATATCCGGTATTTTATGGTAATCCAAGTGAATCATTAATATATTTTAAACGACTGGATGCGCAGATAAATAGTGATGTTGGTGAATGTACGGCGTGTGGTAATCTTAATCCAGAGTTGATTTTTAATATCATTGATGCAAATGTCATTGATGAATACGGTAACTATACTAATCGGCGAAAAACTTCTCCACAAGAATGGCATGGCCATTATAATGAGAATATTGTCCTTCCTAAAATCAATAATGTAGAATCTACTCCTCCGAAATCGCTGAATATTCCATCATGGTTCAAGCAATTTAAGATTTACACTTTGCGCGATTTCTTTTCGAAAATAAGTAATACGCAATATATATTATTGAATCTTTTAGAGGCTCCCCTTTTGGGTTTTATTTTAGCGTATTTAATTCGGTATATTGTTGATCCGGAGTCCAGTGTTTATATTTTCAGAGATAATGAAAACATCCCCCCTTACATTTTTATGGGCATCATTGTATCCCTGTTTTTTGGGTTGATAGTGAGTGCTGAAGAAATATTTAAGGA